>Ga0105237_10001236_pt1 | contig 34077 bp, 16 predicted proteins | sample KBSC24metaG_FD_81520 | JGI IMG/M metagenome (GOLD analysis project Ga0105237, IMG submission 81520) | Corn rhizosphere microbial communities from Kellogg Biological Station, Michigan, USA - KBS C2-4 metaG | ecosystem: Host-associated > Plants > Roots > Rhizosphere > Soil | place: Michigan, USA... | reverse complement strand
TAGATAATATTCACCCTTAAAATTAATTACTGTCGGGTCGGCAGCCTCCCTTCTTGATGGTTTATCTAAAGAAAACCTGTAGTTGAGGTTGAGTGGGTTGCAAACCGTTGTCTGCGTGTTATTGCCATTGACCTGGGCTTTTCCGGTCTTTACAAAAAACAGGCAATTAAACATGAGCAATAGTGCGACTGTTACGGCTTTATGACCAATATAAATTGGTTTCAGAGCGAAATTAAAAGAAGACCAATGTAGCTGTTTCATATTTTAGATTATGAGGTTGGTATAAAGCGATAGTGCTTTTATTCAGGCTATATAAGACAGGTGTAATGTAAGGCTTTTTTATAATTGTTGTTTTAACAATTATAAAAAATTTGAAACTGTTTGAAAGCGAAAAAATATTAAAATAGATTTAAAAGTGGGAACACAGTGATACAATTATTAGGGTTGCCTGTATTTCGATATTCAATATTTTCTTCTTCAGCAATTTTCCTGATAAGCTTTGCAAATGCCAAATCATGATGATCAGTAATGGCGATTGCGTTTAGAGCTTTGTGGACAGTCCGCGATTGTTGACCAGTCAGTTCTGAAAATACAATATAGGTAATTCTGCTACACTTTGACTATGATAGTTTATTGATCTCTACTTTTAATTTAATTCCATCGGTTACACAACTAAATACTTTATTGCGTACGGAGTCGGTTGGTCAAGCATCACGGAATATCCAGGCTAATGTTATAATGAGTACAATTCAAATTAGGAGGTATAAAAGTAGAAGAACCTAATCCAGGTCAGACATTTGACAATATTATTAGGTGTATTTGCCTTCAAGAAGGGTTTAGATTTGAATAGCATATAGAACCGGAAGTTTTAAAAAGCGATAAGGCTAAACTTTTTTCCATTCCAATATAAAAAGGCTTCACGACCGATATCGAATAAATTATCTAAAAAAAAACATCGTAAACATGTTTTTCATATAGCATTATTGACAAAAGTTGACTTTTATTGCTGAATAGTGTGATGATGTCCTTTTCTGAAAGTATAGTTTTGGGACAATAATTTATAAGCCATTTTTTAAAATTGGAGAAACATTTTAATGTTACCGCAAAATATTATCAATGAGACGTGAGGGTATTAGGCTATCGATGTCTTGTGCAAACGATTTCCATGCAATCCATTGAAAGGCCGAAACTTCAATACATTATCGACAAATTACTACTTATCAAAATTGATTTAAGTTAAAGTATCTACCATGAATATTAAACGCAGTGCACTATTGCTGGTTGCGGTCGTTGCAATTCTGTCAGGATTAAGATCACAAGGACAGTCTGTCAATTCGGGTAAGGCCGATGTTATTACCGAAAATGATACCTCACGAAGTATCACACCATTCTTTATCCCGGCAACCGCATCAAAAAAAGCCCCGAACGCTGAAGGGTTTATTCAGCGCTGGTTACTTTTAGAACCCATTAACAAATCGATACGGAGTAACCTTGTTTTTACTGATAACTACCTGAAAACGCAATTTGAAACCGATTATTTCCCAAACCAGTTTACGGTTATTCCAAAGAATGGAGAAAAAGTAAACGTTGGCCAGCAGGAATTGTTATGGCATGCATTGGAAAGCCCAAATTTCAACGTCAAATTATTTCGTTTTGCCTATGGATTAAGGAAACAGACCTATGCCGTATTGTTTTGGGCAGTAACTATAGTAAACAGTCCACGGGAGATAAAAAATGTAAGATTGGCGGTAGGTTCAAACGGAGGATCAATGTGGTGGCTAAATGGAAAAGAAGCACTAATACTTGATGGGGACAGGCGCATGGTAATGGATGATTGTGTTTCGACCCGGTTGGCACTAAACAAAGGGAAAAATATAATACGCGGAGCAGTGATCAACGGGCCTGGACTCAGTGATTTTTGTGTTCGGCTACTGGATGAAAAAGGAGCGTCGATAAATGATCTCACTATCACTCTGCAATGAATTAACGGATCATCCTATTTAACATCGAATTTGTAAAGCGATTGAGTTATTATGAAATTAATAGTAAAGGTATTATGTACTATAGGCCTGTTTTCATTGTTGTCAATCGGAAAGGCCAATGCGCAAGTTGGTAAACCATTTATACATGACCCCTCTACGATTGCAGAATGCGATGGAAAGTATTACACATTCGGAACATTCGGAGGCGGGTTAATATCCGAGGATGGTTGGACATGGAATGTGGGTGGGGTAAGGCCCGGCGGTGGAGCCGCACCTGATGTATTGAAAATAGGCGACCGCTACCTTATTGTGTACGGAGCCACCGGCGGTGGCTTGGCGGGTGGGCATAACGGAACAATATTGACCATGTGGAATAAGTCACTTGACCCAAAATCCCCGGATTTTAAATATTCAGAGCCAATTAAAGTTGCCTCGTCTGATGGGATAGAGGATAATGACGCAATAGATCCGGGGCTTCTGCTTGACCCAACTGATGGTAGGTTATGGTTATCCTACGGTACCTATTTTGGGTATATACGCCTTGTGGAACTTGATCCGAAAACGGGTAAGCGTGTTGAAGGTAATAAAGCATTAAACATAGCTATAGATTGTGAAGCCTCAGATCTGTTATACCGGGAGGGATGGTACTATTTGCTTGGAACACACGGCACATGCTGTGATGGCCCAAACTCAACCTATAATATTGTTGTCGGCCGCTCCAGGAAAGTAACCGGCCCATATCTTGATAATATGGGAAGGGATATGTTGAAGGGAGGTGGCAAAATGGTAGTTTCAGCTGGCGACAGGTTGATTGGGCCAGGACATTTTGGACGTATTGTAGTTGGCGATGGCATTGAAAAGATGTCTTGCCATTACGAGGCAGATCTGGATCAAAGTGGTCGCAGCATATTAGGTATCCGCCCATTGCTTTGGAAAAATGGATGGCCTGTAGCAGGTGATAACTTTAAAGAAGGAACTTATGAGATTGAGTCCGAGCGAAGAGGATACGCCCTGGAATTGAGGGTTGATTTTACAAGAATGCCTGGGGGCATGCGATTTAATCGGAATACTGATGAACCGGTAAAACCCGTACCATCCCAGGAATTAGCAGATGTAATTAAGAGTTGGCCGGCAGGAAACATCGCCGTAAGGATAAACGACTACATGTTTCGTCCTCATCAAAGATGGACAATTTCACAGGTTCCTGGTGCAGGGGGCTACCTGGGCGGTCCATATTATAAAATAGTAATTGCCGGAACAGACCGTGCATTAGCGGCAACGCCAGAAGCTGAGCTTGTGACAGTTCCAACGTTTACTGGTGCGCTGGAACAATTATGGCGAATAGATCAGTTGACTGATGGAACTTATAGGATTATGCCAAAGGTGGCTCTAAACTCGAAAGAGCAGTTGGCTTTAGTGTCGTCAGGAGACAGCACACCGACACTTGCCAGGTTTGATATGAATAGCGATAATTCCAAGTGGAATTTTAGGGCTCACTAACTTATTTAAGTAAAGCGCACAAAGCTTTGCCTCGATCTTATAATGTTTATTGAGTGAAACTTCCGACTAACTCATTTACTGTTATTTGTGGCGCTGAAAAAGAATTACGAGCAGGAAAATGCTATCAATCTTGAAAATTAAGTTATAAAAAAATGAATTTAAAACGCTTTGCTATTTTATTAATGGCCTCCCTGGTCGGTAGCCTTTGCAAGGCTCAAACAGGCCCCGGAGAGATCAAAGAAGATTTCCAAGCTTCCAGTCTTAATCAACCCGGGCAGCACTATCCCCAGGTTAATTCGCAAGGTTATGCACGTTTTCGCATAATGGCCCATAAAGCGGACAGTATACGTTTATCATTATGGTAAATGCGCAGGGCGGGTCGACAACAGAGTCGGCAAGTATTCCGTTAACCCAAAACCGGGTTTATTTAAAGGCAGCGTGTGATTTTAAGGATCGGGTCGACAAAGCGTATTTTTATTATAGCATCGACGGAAATAATTGGATATCAATTGGGACCACGCTTCAAATGGCGTATACTATTCCGCATTTTATGGGTTACAGGTTTGGTCTTTTTAACTACGCCACAAAAGTTACCGGCGGATATGTCGACTTCGATTATTTTCGGTTAGGCAATAAAATAGCCGTTCAGCATTAATCCGGTTGTTGATCAAGATAGGATAAGTTTTTGTTGTTTTATAAAAGGCCGGCAAGTATCAACTTTGCATAGGGAGGCGTTATAACAACAACATAAAACCTTCTTTTCTATACCATCACATTGTTATTCTCCACCTTTCTGTAATCGGATGGCAACATGTTAAACTTTTCCTTAAATGACCGGGAGAAATAATGCGGTGTAGCAAAACCTGCTTCATAGGCTATTTGAGTAACTGTAAGATCGCTCTTTAGAAGCAATATCGCAGCACGGTCAAGCTTATATGAGCGGATAAATTCAACGGGGGGAAGACCAGTAAGCTCAAATATCTTTGTGTAAAGTGCTCCCCGGCTCATTGCCAAATGTTCACTAAGGTCTACAACAGAAAATTTCGGGTTGTTTAAGTTGTTATCTATGTAATTGATTACTTTATTTAAAAACTTTTCCCTGCTCGATTCAATCTCGATGTCGGGGTGAATGACCGTCAATTGCTTTTTGTAGGTGTTTTTAAGCATGGTATTGAGTTGTAGTAAATTTTTAATTTTGACATTTAAAATTTCAAAATTAAAGGGTTTGGTCAGGTAATCATTTGCCCCCGATTCAAGCCCTCTTAACTGCTCGTCTTCGCGAGTGCAGGCAGTAAGCATTATAAACGGAATGTGGCTGGTACGTTTATCGGCTTTTATCTTCCTGCTTAGCGTAATACCATTCATAAATGGCATGGTTATATCGCTAATGATCAAATCAGGATGACATGATAGCGCCTTATCCCAACCCTCTGCACCATTTGAAGCCTCAACAATTTTATATTGTGCCATTAAATGGTCCTTAATGTAAAAGCGAAATTCATCATTATCTTCCACAATAAGCAATAACGGCATGTCTGTAATTGCCTGTGCGTTATTTCGTTTTATACGAAGATCCTTTTCCTTAGCGTCTGTTATTACGGGCATCTGGACTTCAATTGACTGGTTGGCAAAAACTTCAAGAGGGATTATCACGCTGAAATTTGAACCCCTTCCTGGTTCGCTTTCAACAGCAATGGTACCACCATGCATTTCAACAAACTCCTTAGTTATTGACAAACCGATTCCGCTTCCCGGATTTACGTTTGCTGTGTTAGTCTCAGCCTGGTAAAACCGTTTAAATATCAGGTGTTTTCTGTCGGGGGCGATTCCAATGCCGGTGTCACTTATTTTAAATTCCAAAGCAGTTTTATCGATGTGCGGTGTAGGGTGCTGAATAACATCAACAGAAACCGCCCCGCCGGGTAGTGTGAATTTAAATGCGTTAGAGAGCAGGTTGAATAAAATGCGTTCTACCTTATCGTGATCAAATCGAACGAACAACTTTTCCACGGGTGCCTTAAAATTAAAGGTAATGCTTCGCGATTCTGACAGATCATGAAAGGAATCTACAACATCGCTTACAAATGAAAATATTTCGCCTTCGGTCAAACAAAGCTTTAATTCTTGTTCTTCTAACTTACGGAAATCTAAAAGCTGGTTAACCAAATTCAACAGGCGCCGCGCATTGCGTCTTATCATGGCCAATTGACCTGTGGTTTGTTCATCCTTATATTCTGCCAATAGCTTATCTGCAGGCGCCATGATCAGTGAGATTGGTGTGCGGAACTCATGGCTCAGGTTGGTAAGAAATTTAATTTTAAGCGCATCAAGTTCATGCAACCGTTCTGCTTCCTTTCTTTCCTGTTCAAGCGCAAGTTTACTTTTTAATTTTTTTATACCCCGATGACGGATGAACAGAAGCGTGCCCACAGCCATCAGGACGTATAACAAGTAAGCGTACCAGGTCATCCATATAGGAGGATGAATTATGAGGCGTATTTGGGCCCCTGTGTTATTCCATATTCCATCGTTATTGCAAGCCCGCACAACAAACATGTACTCGCCAGGATCTAAATTGGTATAATATGCCGTAGTGGCCGAGCCTACGTAATTCCAGCTTTTATTGAACGATTTTAGGATATACGCGTACCTGTTTCGCTGGGGAAGCGTAAAATTAATGGCAGAGTAACTGATAGAAAAGTTTTCCTTATAATTCAGGTCTATCTGCTTCGCTACCGAAATATCTTGTTTAAGCGGTGAATGATCGCCTAGTAACACAATATTATTATTTACTTTAAGGGTGGTTAAAAATACCGGAGGCGCATTGTTGTTCCTTTTTACTTCCTGCTGAGGATCAATATAATTAAAGCCCTTCGCTCCGCCGAAGAAAAGCAGTCCCTTAGTTGTACGCAGTCCCGATCCGTCGATAAATGCATCGTTTTGCAGGCCATTGCAGGCAGAGTAATGTGTAAACTTGTTAGTCACTGCGTTAAGCGTGCATATGCCCTTATCGGTGCTTAACCATATGCTGCCATTGTAGTCTTCCAGTAGCTTGTGTACTACGCCATCTGGCATCTCGTCTGGTGCGGAGTAGTTAATGATTTTTTTACTGTTAGAATCAAAGCAAAATAATCCATCGCCGGCAGTGCCAATCCACATGTTGCCATTATGGTCTGGCAACAACGAAAACGTGCGATCGATGGGCATCCCGGTATTATTATCATTATATACCCTAAACTTTTGTGTTGCGGGATTTAATACAGCTATTCCACTGCCGTATGTACCAATCCATATATTTCCGTCATGGTCCTCTTCAATAGCTCTGATATAACCATTCACAGGCAAATGCCTTTCCCCGAGAGAGGACGGAGCTGATACATACTTTAAAAAGGTTTTTGTACCAGGGTCAAACACGTTAACGCCGCCGCCATTGGTCCCTATCCATACCCGGCCTTTACTGTCTTCCTTTAAACAAAAAATTTCGTTATGGTTTATGTGTGCATTATCATTTCCTGCATTTAACTGTTGGTACCTGCCTGTTTTTGTATCGTAAATGAACAAGCCATCCTGAAAAGTGCCTATCCAAAGTTGTTGAGTGCGGTCGAGCATCATAGTTAATATAGGAAGCCCGGCCGAGTTGCTGCTTGTTTTTGATTTTATAGCAATATGGCTAAACAAACCGCTCTTGACATGAAAAAGATTCAAGCCTCCACCATCTGTGCCAACAAACAGGTCCCCATCCTTATTCTCGGCAAATGACGAAACAAAGGGTGCGCTTAACCCGGAGGGATCATAGGCATTATTTTGCTTTGAATTAAATAAGGTAAGGTTTTTGTCATATTTATCCACACCTCCCTGGTAAGTGCCAAGCCAATAAATCCCATCAGCATCCTTATAAATACAGCGGATGGACTTGCTGCTTACACTGAATTTATCCCTGTCATCATGATTGTAGCGTTTTACCCTGCCCGTTATCGGATCTAAAATATCCAGGCCGCCTTCGGTACCTACCCAAATTTTATTACCATCCGCAACTATGCTATATATAAGGTTGCCGCTAAGGGTGCCATCATCATTGGGACTGTATTTAAAATTTGTAAAAGTTTTTAAATCTGCCGATAAGGTACTAAGTCCATCATCAGTTCCTATCCATAATTTATGCTGGAATTCGGTTATAGTATTTATCGCCTCACCCGGTATACTTGATGGATCGTTTTTTTTGTGCCTGAACGCAACGAAGCTGTTTGATGGTTCATTATAAAGATAGAGGCCCTTATCTGTACCTATCCACATTCTGCTCTGACCATCCCGGAAGATGGATAGTATAATGTTCGAATGTAGCTGTCCGGGTTTTTGCTCGTCGGTTTTGTAAAATACCTCCTGGTTTGTTTTAGGGTCAAGCACGCACAAGCCCCCTAACATACCGATCCAAAGGCGGCCGTGCGCATCACCATAAATAGATTTTATATAGCTGTTTCCAAGATGCCTGTATGCAGTACTCTCCTTGTAATTTCGGAACTGATCTTGAGAACGGTCAAGGTAATATAGCCCGCCCCCCATTGTAGCTACCCAAAACTGCCCTGCTTCATCCTCGTACATACTTGTAACTTCCCTGGAACGATAGCCCGATTTGTCCGGGGGATAAAAGCGATATGGCTTATGTTCAAGACCGTCAAATCTGTCCAGCCCATCGGCAGTTGCAAACCACAGAAAACCATAACGATCCTTAATGATTGCATTAATCGTATTAGAAAGCAAGCCATCATGAGATGTTAGCACCGTAAATCGTAAGGCCTGCCCGTGGCATTGCGTAATGATATGGAGTGGTGCTGATAATACAATTAATAATAATAATCGTGTAACCGCAGTGCGCTTAGGTGGTAATAGGAAGTTTAACATGCCATTACTTTTTTAAAATTGTAAATCATCGGCTTTATCTGCAGATGATGTACTGATAATTTCATTTCCGAAAATAGGAGGTTTATAAAGGTGCAACTTCAAACAATCGTTCGATGAAAAATCGCACAACGTAAATCTAAACTATAAATCAATAAAAAACAATCGATTGCATTAATAAAAAAATAACCTCCTTAACCTGGATATCTGTAAATTATTTACGTAGGATATTTGATCATATTAGCGTAGTAAAGCCCTCTTAATTCATCGCAAATTGAACCAGCTGTTTATTATTGACATTGCCCCCCGTATTGCGATTTGTTTACGGTATCACAACTGGATATTCAGGTATTAAATGATTTAGGTTTTTGATATGGTGTGCCTAAGTAAGGCGCTTGTGCAGGAAAAGACCGCTTATTTCAACTAAAGTGTTAATTTAATCAACATTTGTGTCACATCAAGTTCTGTTTTCAAAATACTTTTGGTTGATGTTGATTTAACAATTATTGGTTTTACCATTGTCACCTTTTATTCGACAAGTAAACCGCCAATCTGTGAAACAACGTTTCAACTTAAATCCCCTGGAGTACAATCTGAATTAATTAAATATCATGAACCAATTCACAAGGCTTATCGGCCTTATATTCATCTTCACGCACTCTGTTTTGTTTGTAAACGGCCAGGGAAAAATGCCAGATTCCTCCTTGTTTTATCAAACAGTTAATACCTATATGAACCCCGTGTTACCTGGCGATCACCCAGACCCAACTTTACTTAAGGTAGGAGATGATTTTTATCACTGTGGCTCTTCCTTTCATTTTAATCCCTACCTGCCCATTTATCACTCAAAAGACCTGGTTCATTGGGAGGTAATAAGCAGGGTGCTGCCATCATCAAAGGCAGCCTGGGTTACCGACCAACCCTCAGTTGGTATCTGGCAGGGTGCTATAACCTACTTTTACGGCTCCTACTGGATCTACTTTTCGGCCGGCGGGCAGTGGTTTTGTAAGGCAAGCTCTCCAAAAGGGCCATGGTCTGCTCCTGTACAGGTAAAGTCAAATCCAGAAACAGGTAACCTTGGTTATGACAACTCCATTTTTGTGGATGACGACGGAAAACCTTATATGGTAATAAAAAACGGTCAAAAAGTTAACCGCTTGCAAGCCTTGGGTAGGGATGGGCAATTGACAGATCATGTGATAAATCTCGATTGGGTAAATGCCAGGCTACAGTATAGCTGGGCAGAGGGCCCGGTAATGTGTAAACGCAATGGCTATTATTATTACTTTCCGGCCGGGGATGTTACAGGCGGGCAATATGTTTTAAGAGGAAGAGCATTGACCGGCGATTCGACAAAATGGGAGAGGCTGGGTAATTTTTTTAAACCGGTTACCGATGATAACGTAGGTTTTCGCCGCCCTAACCACATTTCGGCTCTTGTTCAATTAGCCGATGGAACCTGGTGGACCATCGGGCAAAGCTATGAGAAGTACGATGGCAACGACTGGTCTGGTACCGGGCGCCAAACCTCCCTTTATCCGGTATCATGGGAGGGGGACAGACCGTGGGGCACGGCGCCAACCACCTTGCCTGTCCCGAAACCGAACCTACCAAGATCAGGTATTTCATGGACAAGTGTAAAAACAGATTATTTTGACGGCAGTGTATTAAGCCTTAACTGGCATTTCCTCACCAAAAAGGCTTCAGCATCTTATTCACTTACCGGTCGGAGGGGATGGATAAGGCTTACGCCTGATTCTGCCCGTACCCATCTTGTTCAAAAAGAAACCGACCACTATTATTCCGCAGTGACAAAGGTTGACCTGCGTTCAACTAACGAGACGGCCAAGGCTGGTATTTACCTTACTAACGGAAGCCAGGCAGTAGTGGTGAGGCTTTACAGCGGTTACAACAATGGGAAGAAAATTGTTTTTACAATGGATACTGCGACTCGCAGCGCACCAAATATCTTCGGGAGCATCGTTTGGCTTAAACTGGAAAGGAATGGACACGAACTAACCGGATATTATAGCGGCGACGGAAAAGCCTGGATTTCCTTAGGCAGGCCAATTAATGCAGTTAAACTTGATGAAGCCCAGCCAAATTTTAATTCATGGGTAGGCACAAGTGTAGGGTTATTTGCCGAAGGCAAGCCCGTGGACTTTGATTGTTTTATTTGTAAGGACGGAACTTCATCAATACCAGCAATTGGCTATAGTAACTGCTTTGGAATAGCAACTGTAAATAAAGGTAAGTTGAAAACGGTGACCAACACATCTTTGTATGGTGGATGGTTTATGATCTCCGGGGTGGAAATTGGTAGTAAGTCGGCATCTTCAGTCCAAGTAGTTGCTGCTTCAAAACGCAAAGGCACGCTTCAAATATGGCTTGATGATCTTCAGAACGGTAAATTGATAGCAACAATACCGCTAAGCGCTACGGGCAACGGTAATTATAAAACATTCAGCAAACAACTTAAAAATGTTACCGGGCAATATGATGTTTTTGTACGCTATCCGGCAGGCGTTCCGCAAAGCATCTTTGTTAAAAGCATCCAATTTTCTGGTAAGTAAGATGGCTTTTTTATTAACCAATGAGAAAAATAGTAAGAGAAAATCTTTATTAAACTACAACGAGAGTATGCAAAAATTAGTGTTATTGTATGTAATGATTGCTTTACTGCCTGCTTTGGCAAATAGCCAAAATCACAAAGCTTCAAAAAAAATGCCAGGTAAAGGGGCCTTTGCTTCCGGCATTTATCCTGATCTTTTTCATGAAGCAGGATATAGCAAAGATGATATCAACATTAAAGTCGCAAAGGCTTACCATGATGTTTTTGAAGGTCCCAATAAGGTTTATTTTGAGGTTGGTGATTCAATGGCATATGTATCTGATGTTAAAAACCACGATGCCAGAACAGAGGGGCTTTCGTATGGTATGATGATCGCTGTGCAGCTTAATAAAAAAGATGTCTTCGACCGTATATGGCGATGGTCAAAAAGATATCTTCAGCATCCGGACGGGCCGAGCGAGGGATATTTTGCCTGGAGCATTAATCCCCAAACGATGAAGCATAATTCAGAGGGTTCTGCATCCGACGGGGAGCTATACTATGTAACTGACCTGCTTTTTGCCTCCAATCGTTGGGGAAACAGTACAGGCATTAATTATTATGCAGAGGCCAGGAGAATACTGGATGCTATGTGGGAAAAAAATGGTACAAGGAATGTTCACCCGTTAATAAACATGGTGGCGAAGCAAATTTCCTTTGTGCCCGAAGGCACCGGGTATGAATGGACAGATCCGTCATACGATCTGCCCGCGTTTTACGAGGTATGGGCGCTTTATGCAAAGGATGGCCATGAACAATTTTATCGGGATTGTGCAGATACCGCCAGGGCGTTTTTACACAGGGCCTGCGACACTGTTACTGCGCTTAACCCTGATAATACGGACTTTAATGGTAAATCACTCGGTGGTAAGCGAATGCCGTCGGCTTTTCGTTTCGATTCCTGGCGCGTGCCAATGAATATTGCAATGGATTATGTGTGGTTTGGGAAAGACAAAAAGTGGCAGCAAGGTTATGCGAAGCGCTTTCAAAACTTTTTAAGATCGAAGGGAATAAATGATTTTGAGGATCAGTTTAATACAGATGGATCTACACCTGCCTTTATTCTTCCGGCAGGAGGAGTTAAAAAGTTACGGCATTCTTTGGGATTAGTAGCCACCTCTGCCGCTGCCTCGCTCATGATTGCTGATAATACAAAATTCGATTTTGTGCGGCCTCTTTGGAACGCTAAACTCGAACCTTATACAGATGGATATTTCGATCCATATTACGACGGCTTGTTGTATTTATTCAGCCTGATGCATCTCAGCGGTAAATACCAGCTTATACAACCACAAACCAATTGACCAATTAATTTACCTATCAACAATATTAACAATGAACAGACTACAACATATTAAACAAATTTTGTTTACAGCATGCGCCTTTCTTTTGTTTAACATACCGGCTTATTCACAAGGTATAATTCACCAGGCACGAGCGGGCTTTGATGTATTTCGTGCAGATATTCCGCATGGCAAAATTGACACCATTACATATCAATCAAAAACCGTGGGCAATACCCGGCGCGCGCTTATTTACACACCTCCCGGATATTCTAAAAACAAAAAATACCCCGTGTTGTATCTTTTGCATGGTATTGGCGGTGATGAAAAAGAGTGGCTTAACGGTGCCAACCCCCAGGTGATATTGGATAACCTTTATGCACAAGGTAAAATTGTACCCATGATAGTAGTGTTGCCGAACGGAAGGGCCATAAAGGACGACCGCGCTACTGGAAATATTATGGCACCCGATAAGGTGCAGGGTTTTGCCACTTTTGAAAAAGATTTGTTGAACGATCTGATACCATTTATTGATAGTAAATACCGGGTATACACAGATAAGGACCATAGGGCAGTGGCCGGTCTTTCGATGGGAGGTGGGCAGTCATTAAATTTCGGTTTGGGAAACCTTGACGTATTTTCATGGGTTGGTGGTTTTTCTTCGGCCCCCAATACTAAAAAGCCTGAAGAGTTGCTTCCCAACCCTGATGAGGCGAAAAGAAAGCTGAAGTTGCTTTGGATATCATGCGGATCAAGCGACGGGCTAATTGCATTTAGCAAACGCACTCACGACTACCTGGCAGAGAAGGGGGTACCCCATATTTATTACATCGAACCAGGCGTCCATAACTTTAAGGTTTGGAAAAATGGCTTATATATGTTTTCACAAATGCTTTTTAAGCCGGTAGATGTCTCAACGTTTGCCCGATATTCTTATAATGAAGCAGGTATCCCGGCGCCCACTAATATTCCGGGCGTACAATACCCACAGATATTTCCAGACAATACAGTTTTTTTTCGTGTAAAGGCCCCGAAAGCACAAAGTGTTCAAATTGACTTATTGAAAAAGTATCCAATGACCAAAGATACCGGTGGATATTGGACGGTAACTACCGACCCGATTGTATTGGGGTTTCACTATTATTCTTTGATTATTGATGACGTGGCCGTTGTCGATCCGTCAAGTCAAACATTTTACGGCATGGGAAGAATGGCAAGCGGGATTGATATTCCTGATCCGGAGGGTGATTTTTATACTATCAAAGATGTGCCTCACGGTGAGGTGCGTTCAGTAAACTACTACTCAAACATAACAAAGGCATGGAGGCGGGCAAACGTATACACGCCCCCCGGTTATGATACACAAACCGACAAAAGATACCCGGTACTTTACTTACAACATGGATCGGGCGAAGACGAAACCGGCTGGCCTGCACAAGGTAAAATGAACTTTATATTGGATAACCTCATCGCAGGGAAACAGGCAACGCCTATGATAGTTGTTATGGATAGGGGGTATGCCACAGATCCAACGCAACCGGTTACTACTAACGCCCGTGGAATGAGCATGGCAGGTAATGTTTTTCCGGATGTGCTTGTGAAAGAGATTGTTCCAATGGTTGATGCAAAATTCAGAACGCTTGCCAGCTGCGATCACCGTGCTATGGCTGGACTTTCAATGGGTGGGTTTCAAACCTTCCAGACTACCATGACCAACCTTGACAAGTTTGCCTATGTGGGAGGTTTTAGCGGTGCGGCCTTTATGCAGCCAGGTATCGGTATAGCCAAAATGTATAATGGTGTATTTACTGATGCAAATGTTTTTAACGAAAAGGTTAAAGTACTTTATTTAAGTGTTGGAACTACCGAGCCGGAAAGAATGCAAACCACGGTAAAGGGCTTTCACGAGGCACTTGAAAAGGCAGGCATTAAACATGTGTTTTACGAATCGCAGGGCACTGCGCATGAGTGGCAATCCTGGAGGCGCTCTTTAAAACAATTTGCAAGCCTGATATTCAAGAATTGAAATTATTTATGAAGATGAAGCTTAGACTCATAGCTGTAACATGCCTTACGTTGTTAAGCCTGAAAAGTTTTTCGCAAGACAAGAATTTTTACATATTTATCTGCTTTGGCCAATCGAATATGGAGGGTAATGCAAGAGTTGAGGCCGAAGACACTACAGCTGTTAATAGCAGATTTCAGGTGTTGCAAGCAGTTGATTGTGGCGACAGAGGCAGGATAAAAGATAATTGGTATAAGGCAGTACCACCATTGGTGCGGTGTACAACAGGCTTAACCCCGGCAGATTATTTCGGGCGGGCTTTGGTGGCTAACCTACCTGAAAAAATAAAGATCGGTGTTATAAATGTCTCTGTCGCCGGCGCTAAAATCGAAGTTTTTGAAAAGGATAGTTATCAATCATATCTTGCAACAGCCCCCGGCTGGATGAAAGGTATAGTCGCTGAATATGGTGGGAATCCATATGCAAGGTTGATAGAACTAGCCAGATTAGCTCAAAACTCAGGTATAATTAAAGGTATTCTGTTACACCAGGGAGAATCGAACCCTAACGATACGTTATGGACAAGAAAAGTAAAGGGAATTTATGATAATTTGATCAGGGATTTAAACCTGAAGCCTAAAAAAGTACCTTTACTTGCAGGCGAGTTAGTAAATGCCGACCAGGCGGGGGGCTGCGCCGCGATGAATAAAATTATTGCAACCCTACCACAAACAGTTGCTAACTCATACATTATTTCATCAGCAGGTTGCGCCAGTTCCCCCGATCACCTGCATTTTACCGCCGAAGGGTACAGGTTATTAGGAAAAAGATATGGCGAGACGATGCTTTCATTATTAGGGTACAAGTTTTCAGAAACCACCACTCATTAATTTTTCATCAGTTTAGGATAAACAATGCTTAGCAAAGTATAAACAGTTAACCATTATCAATTTTAAAACCACTAATGACCAATGAATTTTTCTATTGTTAATAAAAAAGCTGACCGGGGTTTTGTGCTTCCGGCAATTGCCTTTATTATTTTGTCGCTTGTTCAATGTACACCAAAACATCAGGTGGTTTCATCATTCCAGGCAGGTACTACCGCCGATAATTCAAAGAAGGGTTTAAAAGATTATTATAAAAGCTATTTCCCGATTGGTGTAGCCGTTAACATGGCTTCCTTGCATGGCCCTGATTCAGCATTAATTGTAAAAGAGTTTAACAGCGTAACGCCCGAGAATGATATGAAGATGGGCCCCATACATCCCTCGGAAGACGTTTATAATTGGAAAAATGCCGACGATATTGTTGATTTTGCTGTGTGCCATCGCATTAAAATACGCGGGCACAACTTATGCTGGCATAACCAGGAAGCAGCATGGATGTTCAAGGGAGTCGATGGAAAACCAGTTACCAAAGAATTACTGTTGAAGCGCCTAAAAGATCATATTTTTACTGTTGCCGGAAGATACAAGGGTAAAATTTATGCATGGGATGTGGTTAACGAGGCAGTTGATGACAGCGATGATACAACGCAGATATACCGCAAAAGTAACTGGTACAACATATGCGATGGTCCCGATTTTATAGAGGCGGCCTTTAGGTATGCGCATGAAGCCGATCCGCAGGCCAAGCTTTACTATAATGATTATAACAGCGAACACCCGGTAAAGAGAGAAAAGATATATAAATTGTTAAAAAAATTGGTTGACGACCACGTGCCGATTGACGGGGTGGGCATGCAGGCGCATTGGAAGCTAAATGAACCATCGCCCAACGAATTACGTAAAGCTTTGGATGAAGTGACCTCCTTAGGTTTAAAGGTACAATTTACCGAATTGGATATTACTATACGTTTGCCACAACCAAAACCTGCGCCCGGAGCAACGCCGGGGGCTACAATGCCGCCAGCACCTGATCCTGGTTATACGCCAGAATTGGAAGCCAAACAAATAGCGCAATACAAAATGGCTTTTGATATCTTTCGGCAGTATAAAAAGTTTATAACAAGCGTTACATTTTGGAATGTGTCTGACAGATACAGTTGGCTGGACCAGAGAGGCGGAGGATTAACTGGCGGAGCGGCTGCAGGGGCAAACACGCCGCGCACAGTTAGAAAAGCGTACCCTTTGTTGTTTGACGAAAACAGGGAACGAAAAAATGCCTACTGGTCTGTAGCAAATTTTTAACCCGGGGCGTTGTTGAACAAAGCAATGAGGCGTGATTAAAGAGTTTTACTGCCGAAAGCTATAAACATTAGGTAGGTGGCACGGGGTTAAAATGCAGATATTGCTGAAACAGGCAATACAATAGCAGGATAATAATGCTATCCAATGAGGATTGCACATTACAAACCAAAGTATATGACAAGATTAGTTAATAAAAAGGTGTACTTATTGACTGTGGTATTATTGATGTTTTCATCGGTACAAGCTCAACAGAAAAATTACACCGGTAAAAAAAATAACGTAACCGATAATTCCGGGCGATATAAATTATGGTATAATCAGCCTGCTAAAAACTGGAACGAAGCACTGCCCCTTGGAAACGGTTTTATCGGGGGTATGGTGTTTGGCGAGGTAAAAAATGAACGTATTCAGCTCAATGAATCAACCATATGGGGAGGAGGCCCCAATAATACAATTGATCCAAATGCAAGGCCATACATTAATGATGTGAGGCGGCTGCTTGCTGAGAAAAAGTATGCAGAAGCACAAGAATTGGCTAACAGTAAACTAGGGCCAAAAGGTAATAGCGGCATGCCGTACCAACTTGCTGGTAATTTATACCTCAGCTTTCCTGAAACAGGAACCGCTGCCAACTATTATCGCGATCTGGATATAGCGAATGCAATAGCTACGGTAAAATATACTTTAAACGGAGTTAACTATAAAAGAGAGTTTTTTACCTCGTTCGGCGCAAATGTGTTCATGGTAAAACTTACAGCCAATAAGCCTGGCATGATTAACTGCAGGCTAAAACTTCAAAGCCCTCTTAAATCTTCCGTCACCATAAATAACCCAAAAGCATTGGTTTTATCCGGCCAGGGAAGTGAGCACGAAGGACAAAAAGGACAAATAGAATTTAATGTGCTCACCAGGGTTAAAAATTCGGGCGGTACAACCGTTGCAGATACCTCTGGCATTACTATCGCAAATGCAGATACGGCCGTGATATATCTTTCGATGGCCACTAATTTTATCAATTACCACGATGTTTCAGCAAATTCAATGCTTCGGGCAGAAAACATTTTAAACAAGGCCTATAAGCATAGTTTCGATGAATTGTTAACTGAAAATATCAAGTATTATCGCTCGTATTTTGATAGGGTTAAACTCGATCTTGGTGTAGATAGCGCCGCAAAACAGCCCACAAACGTTCGTGTCCAAAATTTTTCAAATAATAATGATACGCAATTAGCCGAGTTATATTTCCAATATGGTCGCTATTTGTTGATTTGTTCATCTCAACCGGGATCGCAGCCAGCTAATTTACAGGGTATCTGGAATGGCGAAATTAAAGGCCCGTGGGACAGTAAGTATACGATTAACATTAATACCGAAATGAATTATTGGCCAAGTGAAGTAACCCAGTTAGCAGAATTAAGCACTCCGCTTTTTAATATGATCAGAGATTTGTCTGTTACAGGCAAGCCAACTGCAAAAATAATGTACGGAGCACGTGGATGGATGTTACATCATAATACTGATATTTGGCGTATAACCGGTGTTGTCGACGGCGCTTTCTGGGGTTTGTGGCCAACGTCAAATGCATGGCTTTGCCAACATTTGTGGGAACATTATTTATACTCAGGCGATAGGAAATTCTTAAGGCAATATTACCCAATAATTAAAGGTGCTGCGGAGTACTACATTGATGCCCTTCAAAAAGAGCGTGAACATGGTTGGCTTGTGGTGTCACCCTCAGTTTCGCCCGAACACGAATATATTGATGGAAAGAACCAGGTTTCTGTCACTGCCGGTGCTACCATGGATAACCAGTTAGTTTATGGCTTATTTACTGATGCCATAAGAGCTGCAGCGGAACTCCATATTGACAAGGTATTTGCAGATAGCCTCGCCAGCTATCGCAGCCAATTACCCCCAATGCAAATTGGCAGGTACGGGCAGTTACAGGAGTGGCTGGAGGATCTTGACCGTACTGATGATCATCATCGTCATGTATCTCATCTATACGGCTTGTTTCCGGGAAACCAGATATCCCCATTTACGCAACCGCAACTTTTTGCAGCTGTAAAAAAATCACTTGACTATCGTGGCGATGTTTCCACCGGCTGGTCTATGGCGTGGAAGATCAATCTTTGGGCACGTTTATTGGACGGCAATCATGCCTATAAGCTTATTAAGGATCAAATAAAGCCCATAAACGGAAGTTCTGGCGGCACTTATCCAAATTTATTTGATGCACATCCACCCTTCCAGATCGACGGCAATTTTGGCTGTACTTCCGGGATAGCTGAAATGCTTTTACAAAGCCATGATGGTGCAATTTATCTATTGCCGGCATTGCCTGATGAGTGGAAGAGTGGCAGTATATCAGGATTAATGGCAAGAGGTGGTTTTAAAATTGATATGACATGGGCTAACCATAAAATTGTCAAACTGGTGATACATTCCTCGCTTGGTGGAAACTGCCGGCTACGTGTTAATCAACAGATCGGTAGCAAATTGCTAACGGAAGCAAATGGTATAAATATAAACCACTTTTACCAGGTAATGGAATTAAAAAAGCCGATTGTAAAAAGTGCCGATAAAAATATTATAGCTAAGCTAACAAGATCCTGGATGTACGATTTGCCGACACGCCCCGGCGAAACTGTAGTTATTAGCAATTGAAAATCAGGAATTAAATTAATAAGCACAGAGGACGAAATTGAATTGGGGCCGGCGTAATTGATTAGAAAGGTAATCCAGTTAAGATAACGTAACCAGGCAAGGTGTGGATTTGATCAGATTGTCCAGGTTAGCGATGATATGCAAACTTTAAATAACGTAAAATAGCAGCTGCAAAGTTGATCGATGCGACTGCTCCGGGTGTTATTTTTTTTCCCCGGCTACTAAGTAAGTATTGATCATTTCTATCTTACCATTACTAAGGTGACGCAGCTCGGTAACCTTAACATTTCTCAGGTTTGTTTTGCCTGAAAGTTCAGTGTCGTGATAAAATATGTACCATTTATTATTGAATTTAACAATGGAATGATGTGTTGTCCACCCTTGCACAGGTTGCATAAAGTGCCCGGCGTACACAAAAGGCCCAATGGGGCTGGAGCCAATTGCATAGGCAAGAAAGTGCGTATCCCCGGTAGAATAAGTCAAATAATATTTGCCCATATATTTATGCATCCATGAGCCTTCAAAAAAGCGGCGATCGTGGTCACCACCCAATAACTGATGTCCGGCGCTATCAATAATCAGCGCATTTTGCACTTTCCCGTCAAATTCCGTCATGCTTTTACCCAATTTAACTACCCTGCAGCTTATTGCCGGTCCCTTATCATTATGAAGATCTGTTTTTGAACCATTAGGTTCATATTTTCCGGTTTGCCATCGCTGTAGCTGGCCACCCCAGATACCTCCAAAATACATATAGGCTTTACCGTCATCATCAACAAATACAGCAGGATCAATACTGTAGCTTCCGGTAATAGGGTGTGGATTGGCCTTGAACGGCCCTGCAGGGTTATTGGATGTTGCGCACCCTATTTGAAAAACACCATCTTTGTTTTTTGCTGGAAAATACAGATAGTATTTCCCATTCTTATAGGCAGCATCGGGTGCCCATAACTGTTTGCTAACCCATGGAATGTTTTTCATATCCAGGGCTACACCGTGGTCTGTAACTTTTCCGCCTATCCGGTCAAGTGAAAAAATATGGTAATCACGCATTGCAAAATGGTCACCGTTATCGTTTTCGGGTACACCTGCATCGATGTCATGAGAAGGATAGATGTAAATTTGCCCGTTAAACACATGTGCAGATGGGTCTGCTGTGTAAATGTTTTTAATAAGTGGGGGATTAAGATATTTGACTTTATTGGCGCTTTTCTGTGCAATTAACGGATTGAATAGGAGGGTTGACATAGCAGTCAGCATAATCATCTTTAAAAACGTCTTCTTCATATTTTCGATTTATTTAATTATTTATCTTTAATTATACCCCAATATCCTCAGGTCGTTTCTCATCCTGAATTTTAGAACAATTTTATGGAACGTATACTGCATCAGCTGCAGTTAATTGTTTTTGCAGTGGGACGAATATAATCCGGTTGAGCATCCTACGTACACACATTTGTATGTATATATACATCATATGTTCAACATATCGGCGTAACACAGTTTATCTGACTTTTTTATGCAGCGATAAAACTATTATTGGATGAAACGAACAAAGTCCTGATCTTATCGTACAAATTTTGAAGGCATTTAGGCATAACAACAATAGGTTATCATACCTGACTACCGGGCAGTTAATCGACAGGTTTATACAGATGTTATATGAATATAAACAAACGTTGTGTTTGGGGCTATCGTCGTTTTTTATCTTTACTAATTGCTTCTTAACGAGGGTTGTTAGATACATATTATTTAAAATTTCAGTCCGTTTTACGGTTGAAACTATTATATCTGGTAGCTTTTCATGGTTAGGAACAAAAATCCGTATCGAATTTTTTAAAACAAAATATCATGTTATCACGATTTGCAAAAATAACCATGTTTTTTGCTGCATGTACTTGTGGTTTAATACTATCATGTAAGCCACATTCCCCGATGAAAATGGCAGACTTACTGCAACAGCTTAAAAAGCGGAATTATAATGCTCAAAATATTTTTAGTTCGGATGCCCGTCTTGCCGCCTGCGATTCGCTGCTAAAGGCCGATTCGCCAAACTATGATGTACAATTATTATCGAAAAAAGCCTTGTTGGAGTTACAGGAAGGCCATGAACAACAAGCTGTTGATATATATTCGAAAATTGCGAAGCTGCCTCGTTACATGAACCCTGTAAATACACAGCCCGATCAGGCTATTGCCTTTATGCGTTTAGGCGAACGTGCCAATTGTATGCTCGGCCACAATGGGTCATCGTGTATATTTCCTATTAAGGGGGCAGGCATACACCAGGTTCAAACAGGATCTCGGCAGGCAATTGAAGTACTGTCAAATATTTTGAAAGGCGATTCTCAGGATGCCCAGTCCCGGTGGTTGTTAAATATAGCTTATATGACATTAAATGGTTATCCGGCGCAAGTTCCTGCCCAATACCTGATCCCTAATTTAAATGCTGACGACGAGCCGTACAAAGTGAAGCCATTTACAGATGTAGCAGCAAATGTTGGTATTAACCTGAATAGCAGGGCAGGCGGCTCCATAGCTGACGATTTCGACGGTGACGGTTATATAGACATTATTACCTCAGGGATGGACCTTCAAGATCATATGCATTATTTTCATAATAATGGAGACGGCACTTTTAGCGACCGTACCGCTCAAAGTGGCTTACAGGGCGAAGTTGGCGGCCTTAATATCCAACAAACCGATTATAACAATGATGGCCGTCCTGATATCTTTATAATGCGGGGAGGCTGGCTTCGGGCTGGTTTCGGCAACCAGCCAAGTTCGTTACTTAAAAACCACGGCAACGGTACGTTTACCGATGTTACTATCGCAGCCGGCCTGAAATTTATGCGTCCCACGCAAACTGCCGTATGGGCCGATTTTAATAATGATGGCTGGCTTGATGTTTTTATCGGGATGGAAAGCCATGGTAGAACCGATCCTAAGAATAACCATCCATCGGCACTTTATGTCAATAACCATGATGGTACTTTTAGCGAAATGGCTCAAAAAGCGAATTGTCAGATCAACGATTTTGTAAAAGGTGTAACGTCAGCTGATTACAATAACGATGGCTGGCCCGACATTTTTGTTTCTACGATGAGCGGAAGAAAATATTTGCTGAAAAATAGACGTAAAGGAGGGAAGAATGTAAATTTTGAAGATGTTACCGAAAAAGCGGGTATCAACATTACGCAAAATACATTTACTACCTGGTTTTATGATTACAACAATGATGGATGGCCTGATATTTTGATAGGTAGTTACAATTTCACTACAACCCTGGGTTATTATGCCGCTTTGGAAGCTTTGGGTAGCCCGGTGGCAGATAATGGTAATATTTTTCTTTTTAAAAACAACCACGATGGTACATTCACAAATGTAACCCGTGATGCAGGGTTGAACAAAGTAGTGTTTAGCATGGGTGGTAATTTTGGTGATATTGATAATGATGGTTATCCCGATATTTATTTTGGAACCGGCAATCCGGATTTTGGGTCGCTTATACCAAATAAACTTTTCAGAAATATAGGTGGGAAAAAATTTGCCGATGTAACCAGTTCGTCACGTACCGGCAATTTGCAAAAAGGCCATGGCGTGTCTTTTGCCGATTTTAGGAATAATGGCCTGCAGGATATTTTCATTGAAATGGGCGGTGCGTACATAGGCGATGCTTACAAAAGCGCATTATATCTTAATCCGGGCCAAAATAACAATAAATGGATAGGCTTGAAACTGGTTGGTAAAAAGTCAAACAGGTCGGCCATTGGCTCACTTATCAAAGTAACCTTTACAGAAAATGGCTTACAAAGAAGTGTGTTTAAAGATGTAAACTCCGGCGGAAGCTTTGGCTCGTCTCCTCTAAGGCAGGAGATAGGGGTAGGGCGGGCCAATATTATCGATGATATTGAAATTCGGTGGGCCGGAAGCGGCACTGTACAGCATATACCGAAGGTAAATCCTGACCAATTTTTGGAAATAACCGAAGATGGCAAAGTAACACCTATTCATTTAAAGATGCTTAAATTCAACACACATGAGCCGGCAATGCAGATGGCTGATATGTAAGGGGCAAGATGTATTTAAGTAATGATATGGTGCGGGCTTGACTAAAAAGACCAACTCTAAATCATCATTCATCGCGCATGCTGCAAGATGATTTAGAGTTGTCCTGATTGAAAGCCCATTGTTGAAAATAAAACGCCCAATTAAATAATTGTCCAGTAGCTATATTTTAATTAAAATTTAATAAGCCTGGATTTCCCTGAGTTATTTTTTATTGATACTTGTGCCATCTTATCATTGATGAGGATAAAGCGGGAAGATTGGGAAAGAAACGAACTGCCATAGTAAAATTCCTGTTTGGTCCTGCTGCCATTTTTGTACGTTACAACAGCGCTTTGATCTGTATCATCTAATGGTAACATCGATATGTTAGCATTTAACTGAAAAATCCGAAGCGGGCCTAAGTGCTCGCTTGCCGCCATTAAATAACTTTTGTTTGCACTCTTTAATTTTACAAGAGCCTTTCCGTCTCCGGGTAAATAAATTCCGCTGTGAGCAATTGATAAGGGGGTAAAACCACCTTTACCCTTACCTTTTAGCAATAAACCATTTAAGGCATCATATCTCCCAATTGAAACATCAGTGCCAAAATCGTTTCCATTAATCAATAAATCCAGATTGCCGTCTGCATCAAAATCATCGGCCACCATTCCATTTAATGCGGAAACCTGCGCTTCAAGAGGTAGGGGAACGATCGTGAATTTACCTTCGCCATCGTTCCTGAAATAGCAGGACCTCAACTCGGTGGCTTTAAGCCGCAGCGCATTTTTCATTTGGTCGGCACTTAGCACATCTTGCATAGTAGCCTCGGCATAGGAATGATAATTAGTGAATTTGGCACGTATGGTTATCATTTGCTTTACGGCATCCTCTCTTACATTTGCCGGGTATTCCCGTTTAATGTCATCCTTGCCGGGAAGAAATAACGATGGAAATGCGTCAAACCGGTTTCTCTTGTCAAAGTCACCCGCCGTAATAAATGCCGGGAATTCGTCACTGACCTGGTAAAGAGTATTGAGGCCTGCATTACCCACTACGTAGTCCATTCTGCCTGTATGCCTGAAATCACCCGCAATTATTGAGTTCCACCATCCGGTTTTATTGCCTACGCCACTTTTTGCTGTAACGTTAGCAAATTTGCCGCCTAAGTTTTTCAGGAACGTTAGTGGCATCCATTCTCCTGCCAATATCAGATCTGTTTTACCATCGTTGTCAAAATCACTAAAAATCGCATCGCATATCAACCCGATCTTTTTTAGGTCTGGGGCAACTTCATTAGTTACATCGGTGAATTTTACCTTTCCGTCCTTGGTGTCGTTTCTTAAAATGTAGCTATTCACAGGTTCGGGGTATCTCCATGGTTCAACCCGCCCCGAAATAAAGAGATCTAATTTGCCATCGTTATTATAATCAAATGCCCTTACGCATAACTTGCTTTTAAAGCATACCGGCAACGCATTCTTCGCAAGCGTAAAATGGCCCTTCCCATCATTCATATACAAGCGGTCCTGGTATGTCGGATCGTTTGCCGGTGCTTTATAACCACTGCCGGTAATTAGTACATCAGGAAACTTATCTCCGTTTGAATCGAAAATTAGAATTCCGCCATCAAGATAAGGTTGATCATATTTCTTTCCTTCTAAAAGGCCCCGTTGTATAAATGTGCCATTTTTTTGTTGAAAAAATACCTGTGCCGGCTCAGTGAAATTCCCGCCGACAACTATATCATCTAAACCATCGACATTGATATCGCCAACGGACAGCGCAGGACTGTATTCTGAAAGCTTATGCGGCAAAAGCTTTTGAATATTAAAGTCTGTATAATCCGTGTCGCGATGAATGTATTTAATTGCGCTTTTGCCCGTGATATTTGTAAATAAGGGAGTTTTAACTGGTGCAGGATTTGCCCAGGTATAGGCTTGATGGGCATTATTGATGTTTGCAGACATCGTTTGATCTGCGCCTACATTTAAAAATATTTGCCTATAGTCGTTTGGCCACTTAACAACCACCGAGTCTATGGTTTTGCATTCACCTAACCCAAAATGTGCAACAGGCTGTATGCTGGCAAGATAACCCCGGTAAGGATTGTTTTCGTAAACCTGGTGTAAACCGTGCTGGTAATATATCTCAACAAAGGTTCCGATTCCCTCCAAGTTGTGATTTGGCCCCTTAAACTTTACGTTGAGGTAGTGTTGTACATTTTTTTTATCCTCCCTGGTGGTGTTTTTATAAATTAGCGCTTCGTCATTGATATTATTCATGACGAGGTCCATTGCGCCGTCATTATTCAGGTCGGCATACGCTGCACCATTTGAAAAAGAGGGGATACCCAGGCCCCAATCCTTGCTCACGTCACTAAATAGCAAACCGCCATGATTGCGAAATGCATAATTGTGAATTTTGACTGAGGGTATCTGGCTGAGAACTTCCTTCTTTGGCGTTATCAAAAATGCATTGGATCTGTAAGCAATAAAATCATGATCTGTAACGTCGCGGGGATAACCGTTCGTAACAATAATATCGCGGTAACCGTCATTGTCAAAATCGGTTACCATTGGGGTCCAGCTCCAGTCTGTTTGGGCTACACCGCTTAAAAAGCCTATCTCGCTAAACACGGGGTGTCCAACCTGGTTGTCTTCTCCCATTGATGGCCCCTGGTTTAACTGAAGTGTATTCCGAACATATTGATATTGATAACCATAATGGTCGAAATTTTGAATAGTATTATAGCTGCTTGGGCCCGACATCATTTTTTTTCGATAATTATCGGCAGGGCTCATGTCCAGTTCAAATATATCGGCCAGCCCATCGTTGTTGATATCCTCGATATCCTGTCCCATGGCATTGAATGAGGTATGCTTGAAATACGCCTTCGACTTATCGGTAAAAGTGCCATCATGATTATTGATGTACAGAATATTATTAGACAGGAAGTCGTTGGTAACATATATATCCTTCCAGCCATCAAGGTTAATATCAGCGATAGTAGCGGCGTGCCCGTATCCTTCAATCTTGATGCCGGCTGCTAATGATACATCCTTAAATACAGGATGCTTAAGTTTTGGGTCCCAATCGTTCCGGTATAATCGTCCCATGCTTCTGCCGGTGCCGGTAATATTAATAGGCCTGAATTGGTTGGGGAACTCAGCCGGGTTCGGCTCGTTAACGGTCAGGTACATATCAAGGTCCCCGTCATTATCATAGTCAAAAAAGCTGGCCATTGTAGAGAATAGCTGCATATCAAGGCCGTATTCCTTTGCTTCTTCCTTAAATACAGGAACACCATCTTTATTGAGCCCTTTATTTATATATAGCAGGTTTTGCCTTTTTTGGGGATCATTGGAAAATGAATTGCACACATATATGTCGGTCAAGCCATCGTTATTAATATCAATTATAGCAGCACCCTTTCCCCAATGTCCCTTACCATCTACGCCTGCTGTTGCAGTAACATCCTCGAACCTGAAGTTCCCTTTGTTGATATATAGCTTATTGGGCACCATGTTGCCAACAAAGTAAATATCCTGCAACCCATCGTTATTAAAATCGCCTATGCCCACGCCGCCGCCATTATATACAGTGGCATTATCAATAGGATTAATAGAGTCATTTTCTGTAATCAGGTTATTAAACATAATGCCAGAGCCGGAAGATGGTACTTGCACAAATAATGTATGCTTTTTACAAGACCCAAGTAATATAGCTATGGTAAAACCTACGAGGAACCTCTTCATAAAATGTAATTTAAATATAAGAAAAAAGCAGGCGGCTTTTAGGCTGCCTGCTTTCAAATTAACTGCGAAATAAATTAATAGCCCGGGTTTTGATGACCGGTAACTAATGGGTTATTATCCAGTTCGGCTTGAGGTATAGGTAATAATTCGTCCCTGTTGGCATGGAATCCGGTAATTGGTTCGGTAACGAAATACCCTTTCTTGCGCCATCTTAAAATATCGATGTTACGTACTTCCTCATCGCCTAACTCCACCATTTTTTCGTGCATGATGGCTTTAACCACATCGCTTTTGGACGCAACTGGGAATTGAGCTGTTGGATAAGGGGGCATAGCAACATCTGGTCTTGCGCGCACCTGATTAAGGTAAGCTATAGCTCCGGCAATATCACCGGTTTCATTAGCACACTCGGCAAGGTCAAGTAAAATTTCCGAATAGCGTATAATACGCTGATTGTTTCCACCTGGGTGAAAACTTGCAGTTGAGGCGCTCTCCTGGTAAATGATCATAAATTTACGCCAGCTAATCTTTTTGGTAACGCCGTTCAACACCGAAGAATTACCGTTTTGATCGGCATCAGTTAAGGTGCTTTGGCCATTGTTATAAACGTCGCCGCTCTGATAAACGCTATATGAAAAACGGGGATCTGTTTTTACCGCACCCGTAGCTTTGTTTTCAAATTCATTCAGGTATTTGTTTGACGGAATAAGGTTTCTCCAAGCAACAGGGCAGTATTCCTGATTTCTAACTGTTGACTGCTCTTCAGTTGCGCTTTCGCCACCCCAGTTGTAACCATTGGTTCCTTTATCCACAAATACAACTTCAAAAATTGATTCATTATTAAATTCGGTAGCTAACTCAAAATTATCAAGATAACGGGCAGTTAATGAATAGCCATCGGCTCCGCTGGTAGGTATCTTAAGGAGTGCGGCCTTAGCATCAGCATAATTACCTTGTTGCATTAACACCCTGCCCAGCATCGCATAGGCGGCAGATGCCGTGGCTCGTCCCTGGTCGGTAGCTGATTTTCCGGGCAGTACTGCTGCGGCATCTTTAAGATCCTGAATTATCTGCGCATAAACGGCGGCAACATCGGCGCGTGGTTTAAAGTCGGTAGGACTTTTAGGAACTGATGTTACCAGCGGCACACCGCCCCACATGCTAACCAGGTCGAAATAAGCCCAGGCACGTAGAAATTTTGCCTCGCCCACTGATTTTTTCGCGTCGGCTACATTATCTGTAACATTTGGCGCATTATCTGTTACAACATTTGCACGGAAAATTACTGTGTACCAGCCATTCCATACAGAATTCATCACAGAGTTTGTAGGGTCGTCAGTATTATTAATCAATTGGAGCCTTGGAGCCTCTAATTGTCCGCCGCCTGGCGCTACCTCGTCGCTCCTTGTATCGTGCAGGTAATACCACTCCCGTGATACGAGGTTATTTTGATGCATAACCGCATAGATGGCGTTAACTCCAGATTTTAATTGCGCTGCCGTTTTATAATAGTTGTCTGTAGTAAGATTGTTAGGATCAGATGTATTTAACGCTGTTTTTTTACAGGACAATACGATCACCGTTATCGTTAGTAAGATAATGGTTGACAATAAATAAATTTTTTTATGTTTCATAATATACCAATTTAATGATTGTTAAAATGTTGCCTGTAAACCTACCTGGAACACTCTCGGCGAAGGATATTGACCATAGTCTATACCATTTGTAAGCGTTCCATTTTTAGATCCGACCTCAGGATCAAGCCCGGTGTACTTTGTAATAGTGAACAGGTTTGTTGATGATAAATAGATCCTCACTTTGCTTACTAAATTGTTACTTGCCGTTTTAAGCCACGGCATTGGCAAATTGTAACCTAACTGGAGGTTTTTCAGACGAAGGTATGAGCCACTTTCGACCCAGCGGGATGATGGTCTTACATTAGAGTTCGGGTCTCCTGAAATTGCCCTCGGGATATTAGTATTGGTATTGCTGGGTGTCCAGGCATTTAGCACGTTAACATCTGAGTTAAACAACCTCGACATACCTTCAGCGATGATTTTTTCGGCGTTAAATATTTTATTACCGTAAACTCCCTGGAAAAATAAAGTCAGGTCGAAATTCTTATAACTGGCGGAGTAATTTAGTGAATAGGTGAATTTAGGCAAGTAGCTACCCAGGTTAACCCTGTCGTTGGCGTCTATTACGCCGTCGTGATTAATATCCTTAAATTTCAGATCGCCTGGAGCCGCACCCGTTTGAGTAGCATGACCGCTTACATCAGCTGCATTTTGAAATATACCTTCTACAACATAGCCGTAGAAGTATTGGATAGATTGACCAACAGAGGTATTGGTAAGTGGGCCACCACCCCCAAAATCAGCATCGCCGCCTGCAGTTATCGTGCCGTTTGCCGCTCCCGTTAATGAGGTAACTTTATTTCTGGCTAAACCAAACACGGCTGATATATCATATTTAAAGTCGCCGGTTGTTTTATGGTAACCTGCAGTCAACTCAACACCAGTATTTTGCATGGAGCCTACATTAGCCAACGGGGCGCCAACACCTTCGCTGGGCGGTATCGGTACAGTTAAGATCAGGTCATCAGTTTTTCTTTTATAAACCTCGGCCGATAGCGTAAATGCATTTTGGAATAAGCCCAGGTCAAAACCTATGTTTGCTGATTTTGTTATTTCCCAATGAAGGAAATAGTTACTTAAGGCGCTATAAAAAGATCCGTTACCTGAGTTATTACCTGTTGCCAGGTTGCCAAACGGATATGTTGTACCACCCGCAGAAACATTGGAAACGTAAGGGTAATTTCCCAAAACGGTTCCATTTATCCCGGTAACGCCGTAACCGGCCCTTATTTTTAATTCGCTTACTGATTTAACGTTTTTCATAAAACTTTCCTGATCAACTTTCCAGCCCACTGATACTGCAGGGAAGTTTTCATATTTGTGGCCGGGAGCCCAAACCGACAATCCATCGCGACGTATTGAGCCGGAAATTAAATATTTCCCCTCAAAATCATATCCCACCCGACCTACTAACGAATGCAGAACGTTAGTACCATAAGTGTAATTGGTAGTTGTATTTGTAGCGTTGTTTAGTGTGCGTATAATGTTGTTATTTTGATTACCAAAAGAGTTTTGACTGTCGCTACGGTTAGTTTGCACTTCGTAAACTGCTAAAGCCGAAACGTGATGTTTACTGGCGAAGGTGTGATCGAAAGTTAATTGTTGTGTGTACAGTGTAGTTGTACCCGTGCCGGTATTTTCGGTTATCGACGCAAGCGGGCTGCTTGATGTACCACCATCGTTATATATTGGGGTATATTGCTCTTGCCTGTTTGTTCCGTAATCAATGCCGTAAGTAGAATTGAATTTTAGCCATGGGGTAAACTTTACCGTTAAATAAGCGTTACCGCGAATTCCAACACCATAATTACGGTTTTCGTTAATTAATGCCTGTTCTATTGGATTTACCGGGTCGGCGCCGTCAAAACTGCTTTGAGGACCAAAAAAACCGCCGGGATTGTTTGGATTGTAAATAGGTAAGTACGGCTGCATCCTTATTACATTGGTAATGGGCGTTCTATTGCCTGGGGGAATCCCAAAGCGCTGGCGGGTTACCGAGGCATTGAATGTTTCACCGATTGTGATAAACTTATTCAGATTATGATCAGAATTCATTCGGAAACTTTTACGGCTGAAATTAGTTCCAACTGTAATACCATCCTGATCAAAGTAACTGGCAGATGTAAATATGCGTGAATTCTCATTCCCGCCGCTTAATGAAACAGCATGCTGCTGCACAACTCCTTTTTTGAAATAGGCACCCTGCCAGTCTGTATTGGTTTGGGCGAAGGTTTGTGAAGAACCCGCATAAATAGGCTGGTTAAAGTTTGTCGATTGTAAACGCGGCGGTATGCCAATACCGGCAGCTCCGTTCAAAGCCCTTTCGTATTGTACATATTGGCTTGTGTTGAGAAGGTCATATCTTTTAGTAACTTCCTGAAATCCCGCATATGAATCAAAGCTTAACACAACTTTACCACTGGACCCCTTCTTGGTTGTGATGATGATAACGCCGTTGGTTGCTCGTGAACCGTAAATCGCCGCGGCGCTCGCATCCTTAAGCACATCAACTGATTGTATATCTCTTGGATCAAGACTGCCGATAGAACCGGGAAAACCATCAATAATATACAATGGATCAGATCCATAACCTACAGAACTTACACCTCGTATCTGTACAATTGGCGCGGTACCCGGCGAACCATTATTGGTAACCGTTAAACCTGCCACCCGGCCTTGTAAGGCTTGATCAACACCACCAACAGGTAAAGCTGATATTGTTTTGCCGCTCACGGATGAAACCGCGCCCGTTACGTTGGCACGCTTTTGTGTTCCATAACCAACAACAACTACTTCGTTTAATGATTTAGAATCACTTCTTAACGATACATTAACCACCGATTTGCCTGAAACAGAAATTTCTTTTGACGCGTAGCCTACAAAACTGAAAATGAGCACCGCCTGGTCGTTAGGTACTTCAATGCGGAAAGCGCCATTGTTGTCGGTTCCAACAACTGTTGTAGTACCTTTTAAGGTAACAGTTACACCCGGTAATCCTGAACCGTTTTCATCGGTTACTTTACCCGTTATGACCTTGCTTATGGCGGATTTGATTACATCAGGATCTGTATGCCGCAAATGAGCCAGGTCATTAGCCGCAAACGTGGAATTTATAATAGTAATACATATAAATACTATTATAACCGTCATTCTCATGAAAGGGATTAGTAAATATTTTTTTTTCATATTGTGGTTTATTAATTGAAAACATTGGTTGAGATATTGGTAAGGTTCAGCACTTATATTAAACAGGTCTTTGCATTATGTAATGGTTAGGTGATAGATGAATTAACTCATCTGGAATAATAAACCATACGGTTTGAAGAAGACTTCATTTGTTTTAATAAAGAGCTGTTTACTTAATTGGCTGCTTAACCGGTAGCTTGTATAAGGTTCGGATTTATTAGTTATTGAATCCATAATATTGATACCGATGTAGTTTACTGCGGGCCACAAACTGTGACCGGCGAAACAAATTCTCTTGATTTATTCTTTCATAATATGTTTCATAAATGGGTTGCAATCGATTGTAGAGCCGGGCCGGTTTGTACTTTCCTGAATACGACTAAACCATGGTATACAGGTCTATCAAGCCTTAATAAAACTTAAGTCGAAATATTAACAGAACTTGCCGGTCGGCTTTATTGGTTTATAATTTAGCAGCTACCTGATTTAGAATTGTAGCAGCTTTGCAAGCGTAAAATTACTTTTGAAACAGATTCATGTAACCAATTTTTTACCATAAAAACACAACATTTGTCAACTTACACCACATTCACAATCAATCGTCCTCGCTGCAAAAATCAGAATGTTATTCATCTTCCGAATTAACCTTGATTTTTTTTGATTTGGAAAATTGGCTATTTAAATCCAATAAAAGTTTTTATTATGCATATGTATTATAATGTTGCGGCAATGTTTGCCGTCGAAATGCTTCAATATTTTTTTGCATGCCAACTACGAACATTATTAAAAGATAGCGTTGGGTTGGTTAATACTTTGTAACTTGATCACAGGACGGATTGACTCGTCCGGGAAAACTATATACTAAAAAGAAGTGTATGCAAACAGAAGACGATCAAACAGGACCCCCTAATTCGCTTTCATGAGCGGGGGCACTTTCGAACGAACTTATAGGCTGAGATCATAAAATCGATTGAGTCAGGAACTCCGCGGAATGTAATAGTTTATCAGTATGGGGTGTCCCGCAAAATGTGGTAGCGCGAATTTATGGGGAGTGATCAGAAACCCTACTTATTACAGCAAAATAGAAATTGCTAAATTCAAGGATGAAGAAGCCTACTTAGTCGAAGGGCAGCATGAGGCCGATTATATCCGATTGCTTTTAAATCTTCGGCTTTTACTTCATCTCTCACCAATGCAACAATATAGGTTGAGGAAATGCCTTTTTTTTAATAGAAAATCAATGCTTGATCTTCCAAAATGTCCTGTAGCTCCTGTTACTAAAATTATTTTTTTGCTTTTTTGTTAAACTTATAAAGCAAAACTCCATAAAATAACTATAAAAGCTATGCATCTCGGTTAACTAATCAAAATTGGGTAAAAATTCTTTTGCGGATACGGCTTAGTGATTGTGGTTTCACCCCAACAAATGATGCGATATGGTACTGAGATATCCTTTGCTGTAAATCGGCGTGATTTTTTAAAAAGCGCTCGTAACGAAGCTCAGGCGTTTCAGCATATAATGAACTGATATCCTGCAGTAGTTTTACAAAGACCGCTTCAATGGCGATCCTGCCGAAACGCTCCCCTCCGCGAACCTTCGCATAAAATAGTTGCAGGTCAGCATGCGAAATCACGAAAACAATACTGTCCTCTAAAGCCTGTATGTTTTTCGAAGAAGGGATCTGCGGAAGAAAACTTTCATAATTGCAAAACACGACATAACCATAAAAGAAGTAAAGGCATGTCCCATGTTTGCTCATTTTACAGATGAGCAGGCTATGGAAGTGATTAATACGTTAAAACAATTTACCCTAATTGTATACGATGCCTATTCAAAAGGAAAAGATGAAAGCAAACAAGGTTTAATTAAACCCTGAAGCGTGAATAATTTGAGGTTCGACTAATTGATGAAGCCTGTTAAAAAACCGGACCAAGGTCGGACCAGTAAATATCTACATATCAGATGCTTACTGAATCATTAATAAATGAGCGCAAACATTAGAAAACAACAAAGCCTTGAAAGTGCTTGATTCTCAACAGAGAAGTTCGACTTTCAAGGCTTTTCGCCTGTTTGGTAGCGGGGAGCAGGATCGAACTGCCGACCTTAGGGTTATGAATCCTACGCTCTAACCATCTGAGCTACCCCGCCTTTTTGTGTATCTTGCTCTTTTATAATGGTTTTATAAAAGAATAGCCCTTAATAAATCAATGGCCTTCCTTAAAAAGGTTTGCAAATATAGCAGAAATTCGTTTTCTTTAGAAAAAATGTTAACATTTACAGCTTTTAGAGCTTACAAGTATAAACCCCAATGTCCG
>Ga0105237_10001234_pt1 | contig 34083 bp, 24 predicted proteins | sample KBSC24metaG_FD_81520 | JGI IMG/M metagenome (GOLD analysis project Ga0105237, IMG submission 81520) | Corn rhizosphere microbial communities from Kellogg Biological Station, Michigan, USA - KBS C2-4 metaG | ecosystem: Host-associated > Plants > Roots > Rhizosphere > Soil | place: Michigan, USA... | reverse complement strand
CGACGAAATCCGGACAGCAATTGGTGTCAAATGACAAAATATCGTCACCGGGGGGCAGGGGGGGGACCGGTATGGGGCAGAGGTGACCGGGGGCAACGGGGAGGCTGGCGGGCGGATGCGTCAGGGGGCGAGGGGGGCCTTATAGATCTCCTTTTTTTAGTTGTTCCATTGCGTAGTTGGCTGCGCGTGCCGTCAGGGCCATATAAAGGATGGATGGGCTGGCGTTACCGGTGCTGGTCATACAGGCGCCGTCGGTGACGAAGACATTTTTGCAGTGGTGTAGTTGGTTGTGTCCGTTGAGGAGGGATGTTTTGGGGTCCTTACCCATGCGGCATCCGCCCATTTCATGGATATCCCGGCCGGGGGGCCAGTGATTGTCGTGCGTGGTAATATTTTTTACGCCTATATTATGCAGCATCTCTTCGCCTTGTGTGAGGAAGTCTTTGAGTAATTTCCCGTCATTGTCATCGTAGTCGACGCTGGTGACGAGCAGGGGGATACCCCATTGGTCTTTTTCGGTGGTACTCAGAGCGACGGTGTTGGTCGCTTTGGGGATGGTTTCTCCCTGCATGTACATATAAAATTCCCAGCCTCCGGGTTCACACATGGCTTTTTTGTAGGCAGGGCCGATCTGTTCGGGTAGTTCGCGGCCATCGGGTGTTCCGCGACCTGCGCCCATGAAGGCCATGTAACCGCCGACGAAGTCCATTTCGTGTTTTTTCAGGTTGCGAAAATTGGGCATCATCGATTCGGAAGGCCGGCGTCCATAATAATAACTGTCTTCAAAACCTTCGACCCTGCCATGGAGGGAGCCACGGTAGTTCTGGAAGGCGACATATTTCCCCAGTAGTCCATTGTCATTGCCGAGTCCGTGGGGGAAACGGGAACTTGTAGAGTTGAGTAAGACGAGGTTGCTGTTGAGGGCGGAGGCGTTGACAAAAATGATCCGTGCCTGGTAATCGATGACTTCTTTTGTATGGGTGTCGATGATGCGTACGCCGCTGGCTCTGTCTTTCTTTTCGTCATAGAGGATCGAGTGGACGACAGAAAAGGGGCGGATGGTAAGGTTGCCTGTTCTGGCTGCCCAGGGCAGGGTAGAGGACACCGAGCTGAAATACCCGCCGAATGGGCATCCCCGCATGCACATGTCCCTGGCCTGGCATTGGGATCTGCCTTGTTGCAAATGGATGGGGTTGGGTTTTGTCAACTGGGCCCAGCGTCCCTGGATCATATACCGGTCGGGATAGTATTCGCTGATCTTTTGTTTAAGGTGTTTTTCAACTTTGTTAAATTCAAAGGGAGGGAGATAGTCCCCGTCGGGCATTGCTTCGAGGCCGTCCCTGTTGCCGCAGATGCCGGAAAACCGTTCGACGTGCGAGTACCAGGGAGCGATGTCCTCATAGCTGATGGGCCATTCGATGCCATAACCATAACGGGCGGGCGCGGTAAAATCGTAGGGGCTCCATCTTGGACAGGCGCGGCCCCAGATGAGGGATTTGCCGCCGACCTGGTAACCGCGTATCCAGTCGAAAGGTTTTTGTTGTACGTAAGGGTGGTCTTTGTCTTTTATAAAGAAATGGGCGGTGTCCTCGCCAAAGCCGGCTGCGGTGGTGATGAGCGGATTTTCTTCTATGAATTTTTCCGGCATTTGTTTGCGGTGCGGAAATTCCCAGGGGGCCATCGTGGCGGTGGGGTAGTCTTTGTTGTGGACGACGTCGCGGCCTCTTTCGAGGACGAGTGTTTTGAGACCGAGTTCGCACAATTCTTTGGCGGCCCAGCCGCCGCTGATGCCGGAGCCGATGACGATGGCGTCGTAATTATTATCGGGCATGGTCGGAGAATTGGAGATTTTATAGCAAGCCAGGTCTCTCAAGGTAGCCATTTTTGCATTTGTCCGCTGTTTTTTTGCGTTGGTGACGGCTGCATGCCAGTATGTCCATATACAGGTATTTTTCCATGCTGGGATGGATATTTTTTTTCTGGAATGGGATAATTTTAGGCATGCCATATCAAAAAATTTTTCTTGCCGTTGCGAGCCTATTCGTGATCGGTGCGGGCCAGGCCCAGGACGTTTATACCGTCAATGCCCGTCAGACAAGGGCCAATATATCTCCTACGCTGTGGGGGCTTTTTTTCGAAGACATCAATCGGGGAGCGGACGGCGGTCTATATGCAGAAATGGTAGAGAACCCGTCTTTTGATTTTCCCAAACCGTTGATGGGGTGGGCTACGCTGCCGGCGCGGGTGCGTACGGGTGTTTTCATGGTCATCAATCAGAGCAGTGTCAATGAGGCGGACCCGAAGTTTCTCCGCGTGGATATCGGGGGGGGGGATCATGTGGCGTTGGTGAACGAGGGGTTTGGCGGTATGGGTTTTCAGAAGGGGGGGCGTTATGAAGGGATGCTTCGGTATCGGCGGGGGGCCGCTGGGGGTATGAGGGTTGGCGTGCGATTGCAAAACAGTAAAGGGGGGGCTGGTGATGCTGTTATTGAATTAACCGGGGGGGATACTGCGTGGAGGGAGCAGCATTTTTCTATTACGGCGACTGATACAGCCAGTCAGGGGAAATTGGTTTTATATTTTGAGGGAAGCGGGCAACTGGATATTGACAGGGTATCTCTTTTTCCTGCCAATACCTGGAAGGGGCGTCCGGGGGGGCTGCGGGCCGATCTGGCGCAGAAGCTGGCTGATCTGCATCCGGGGTTCCTGCGTTTCCCCGGTGGATGTATTGTAGAAGGTAAAGACATCGTACACCGGTATCAATGGAAAAAGACGATAGGGCCGCTGGAAAACCGTCAACTGGTGATGAGCATCTGGAATGACGACGTACCGTTGCGGCAGACGCCTGATTATTTTGAAAGTTTTGGGTTGGGTTTTTATGAATACTTCCAATTGTGCGAAGATATCGGCGCGGCGCCCTTGCCGATACTCAACTGTGGATTGTCCTGTCAATTCGATGCGGCGGAAGTGGTGCCCCTGGAGGAGCTGGATCCTTATGTCAAAGATGCGCTGGACCTCATCGAGTTCGCTAACGGAGATGCAACAACGACCACCTGGGGCGCCAGACGGGCGTCTTTGGGTCATCCTGCTCCTTTTAATATGAAATTGTTAGGGGTGGGGAATGAGAACTGGGGGCCTCAGTATGCGGAGCGGTTACAGGTGTTTACGCAGGCGATAAAACAGCGTTATCCCTATATGCAACTTATCTGCAGCAGTGGGTATACGCCGCAGAAACAGGAGTTCCAGTACATAGATTCTGTATTGCGGAGGAGGCATGTAGATATCATTGACGAGCATTTCTACAATCCGCCGGAGTGGTTCCTGCAGAATGCGAACCGGTATGACCATTATGACCGTCAGGGTCCGAAAATATTTGTGGGTGAATATGCGGCGCAAAGCGATCGCATAGGTAGTTTGAAGAACGAGAACAATCTCCGCACTGCGTTGGCCGAAGCGGCCTTTATGACGGGACTGGAGCGGAATGCGGATATAGTGACTATGGCTTCTTACGCGCCATTGTTCGCGCATGTCACGGGCTGGCAGTGGACGCCCGACCTCATATGGTTTGACAATAACCGGTCCTATGCTACTCCTAATTATTATGTACAGCAACTGTTTGCTGTAAACAAGGGGACGGCTGTTGTGCCGTTGTTAGACAAGGGTTCGCCTATAACGGGGCAGGATAGTTGCTGGGGAACGGCCTGTGTGGATCAGCCTGCCGGGGAGCTGATCGTGAAGCTGGTGAATATGTCGGACAAGTCTAAGCAAAAGACGGTTGTTCTGGCTGATGCCCGGCCGGCGCGTATGGCAATGGTGACGGTGCTTGCGGGTTCCGCTGCGGGGAATGCAAACAGTCTGGAGCATCCGGATGTGGTGGCGCCTTCGACCTCGTCGCTGCCGGTGAGGGGGAAGGATATCCGTATTGTTCTGCCGCCTTACTCGTGTACGGTGGTGCGGGTGAAGGTAAGCTGATACGGGGTGCGGGTTGGCTGGTCCAGTGCGGGTGCGGGTGAAGATCGGATAGGAGCCGGCAGAAGAAATCGTATATTTAATGTGTGCCGGCAAACCTGGAATATTATCCCACTGTTCATCCTGTCAGGGCTGTGACGCTGGTCGTGGCCGGTCTGAATGTACGGCCTTCTGCCATGCTGGCCTTGCTGGAATGGTTGAATGACAAGGGTTCGCATGCCTTCCTGGTAAAATTATCCGGGCATCATGAACATTCCGTGAGCATAATGAATGTGACCCGGGCCATATGGGAAGAGGATATGCTGAACGGGTATGAGGCTGCGTTTGCAGCGGCCGGAAAAAATGCTGTCCCTTTATATTTTCTCGCGTATTCCCTGGGGGCCTTGTTGGGGCAATCCTTATTGTTGATGCCGGGACGAAACATAGGTTTCGACAAGCAGGTGTTGTTTGCGCCGGCAACGGCGATACGTAAAAGGAATTATTTATTGAAGTTGTTGTTTGGGTGGGGCAATTTGTCTTTGCCGAGTTATGCTCCTGACAGGTATAAAGCCAATAAGAGGCTTCCCGTGAGGATATACAAGATCATGTTTGGGATGGAGACTGAGTTGTGGAAGGCCGGGGCTGGGAAGTTGCCGGTTCCGACGCTGGTGTTCCTGGACCCATGGGATGAACTGATCAGCTGTAAGAAAACGGGCAGTTATTTCGGGGGGAGGAATAGTGAAATCGTCAGATTGGATAGCCATATGCGGGGTCGGTATGGCGGTTATCACCATTTGATCATAAATGAGAGTACGATGGGAAAAAAGAACTGGCAGTTAGTGATAGATAAAATGGGGGCTTTTCTTTTTTCCTAGACGGATCTGCTAATATTGGCTATGAAAAAGGGGATGATTTTTTTCAGTTATTCGAGGGGTGACTCAGCGTTAGCATTGAGGCTGGCAAAAGATATCCGGGACTGCGGTTTTGAGACGTGGATCGACCAGGTGGATATTAAGCCTGGCAGTCATTGGGATGCATCGATCGAAGAGGGGCTGATCGCGGCTAATTTCCTGATCGTGTTACTCTCTCCCAGTGCTATTTCGTCAAATAATGTGCGGGACGAAGTTTCGTATGCCCTGAAAGAGGGGAAGAAAATAATACCGGTGTTGTTTGACGGGTGTAAGATACCCTTTAGACTGGAGAGATTGCAATTTGTCCGTTATACTCATGATTATAAAGTTGTTCTGGATCTGTTGGTTGGAGCCTTGCATCATTTAGTGCATGGGGGAGTCTATAAGGATGGCCTGGTGGAATTGGTTGAGCGGGATGAGAAAAAAATAGCGCTGGGGCTTCTGATGGGCTCGTTGCTGGATCATTCCAGCAAGCCGGAAAGAGAGTTTTTGCGTTGGTATAAACAAGCGCAGCAATCGTTTGCTGACAAAAAGTATGCAAAGGCAAAGTTGGAGATCGGGCAGGCTTTGCTGATACAGCCCGAGAGACAGGAAGCTGTCTGGCTGGAAAAAGAGATCGGCATAGCATTACATGTTGATGATAGGTCGGGGTTTCTAGCACAGGGCTGTCTTTCGCTGCTGGTGGTTATTGCGTGTTCGGTCATCGGGTATGGGATGTATTGGTTATTTGGGTTTGGGAAGTGGTCTGCGGGATTCACGGCTTTTATAGTATTATATGTGGCAGTCAAGGCGTATCCTATTATAAGGGACATTAAAAAGGAAACCTAAAGGGTGTAGCCGAGCAATTTGCGCTTGCGGGCGCGTGATTTTTGCATTTTTTTAACGCAGGCAGCAATTTCTTAACAATTCCTTCCACGGGGGATGGTGTAACTTTGGGGTATTGAATTAGTAAAGTACAATTTTCTCATAAGCAGTTAGTTTTGGTTACGGCCCTCTGTTTCTACAGAGGGCTTGTTATTTGGGGAAGCATAGAGATGCGAAACCTGTTTCCGCTTGCCTTGAGCTCATATGAGGTGGAATTAGATGGCTCATGAATGGTTTAAAGCTCGTGCCGGCCTTTTTGTTCCATCTTGTACGGCCTTGTTCGATGAAGAACAAGCAAGGATTTGCCAGCTTTGATCTGCACCCCGAAATTTGAAGGAATGGTCAAACCTAAATCTTCAAATCTTTGAAAATGAATAAATTCGCCAAGACAGTTCTTTTGACGGGGTTATTCGTCGGCACCACCGACCTTGTCTATGCCTTTGTAGTACAATGGATTATCACCGGAAAGTTCTCCGAAAGAATGCTGAATTACATTGCAGGAGGTGCGCTTGGTCTGCAGGCGGCTATTCCTGGCGGCAATGCAGTGGCTTTCCTGGGGCTATTTTTCCACTACTTCATCGCCTGTTCGTTTACGCTGTTTTTTTTCTGGATATTTCCCAGGGTAAAGTTCCTGCATTTTAACAAATATCTTATCGGAATGCTTTATGCAGTTTTTGTAAATGTTGTCTTTGAACAGGTGATCCTGCCGTTTAGCCGCCTGCCCCGAATACCGTTCGATGTTCCGAGGGCATTTATAAACTGGGTAATTTTTGGCGTTGTGTTTGGCATTCCCATCGTCTATAATGCTTACAAGCATTATAGGGTAACCGAAAATTGAGGGGGATTTTTCGATGCGGTCTGCCAGAGTTAGGTATGTTTTAGTAAAAGAACTGCTCCAATACGATCTGGCCGTTTTTTACTTCGTATAACATGATCTCATTCATCTGTATCCTTCCGAATCCCTGTACGGTGATATCCACCTCTCTTCCTACGGAAAAATGGTTACCGCTTATGACGGGGGCGGTCGTGTAGGTTCTATGAACAGCCGTTATCCGGCTTACGAAGTCTTCGCCTTTTTTGCGGACGGCGGGTTTGCCTTCGGCATAGCCAAAATAAGGAGAATCCTGAGGGTCTATGCTCCTTGCATTATCTGCGAAGAGTTCGTCCTGGATCTCAAACCACATCTCTTTTTGTGCGAGCTCATTGAATCGTGTTGCCACTTCCTGTGTTGTTAGTGTTTTCATTTTTTTTGTTTTTTGTGTTAGGCGTAATTGGTAACTTTTAAGTTACGCAAATGTATGTGTAACTTTTGAGTTACTCAAATTTATTTTGGGATCTTGGGGCGGGTAAATAAAAAAGCCTTGCAATGTATTGTATTGCAAGGCTTTAGTTGGTTTTAATTGTGCGAAGGAGGCGATCCGGCCTTTCCGGATCCTGTGAAGTTTATAGTTTCAGCAACTTTCTCATTTCGGTCCATGAGCCGATCTGTACCCGGATGAAATAGACACCGCTGGCAAGATTGCTTACGGACAACGTGTTCTGGCTGGTCTGCTGGTTTTTGTTGAGCTGCCAGGTCTTAATGACCGCGCCGGACTCGTTCAGCAACTGTACGTTCATCATGCCTGTATAGTTGTTATTCAGGGCGAGGATGAAGTTATCCCGGGCAGGGTTGGGATAAAGACCGAAGGCCGATCGGGTGCTATCGAGAGTGGCGCCATATGCCTGAGATGCTAAGACACTGGCAGCCGCTGTCGTCGTGGCGTTTACGGTGATCGTCACGGTGGTTCTTTGCGTACCTGTATTATTGTCGGTGGTCATCAGCGCGAATACATAGGTGCCCGTTGTCAATCCGGTGACAGTCGTGGTGGCTGAGTTCGGCGTGGTGATCGTTCCGCCCGTGCCGCTGACTTTTGTCCATTGGTAGGAGACGATGTTGAATCCAACCTTATCTATACCATTTGCTGCGGTGGTGCCGTTCTTGACGAGCAGGGGGGGAGTGGCTGTTCCTTGCAGGGTCGCGGTAGTGGTGCTGATCGTCTGGTTGGCACCGGCACTGATGGTCGGCAGGGTGAAGTTATATTCCTGGAAGGTGGTCGTTAGCGGAGTGACCTTTGTGGGCACCAATACGTCCATGCTGTTCGGAGTGTATTGTTCCTGCATATTCAGGAAACCGTTACCGAGGACGATCGCCTTATTGCGGCCCCAGGAGTAAAGATTGCCGTTGACATCGAGGGCATATTTATAAAAGGCGAACCAGTTGTTACTAAAGATCTGGCTCCATTGGGTACCTGTGCCTATCTGTTTGGCAGGCAGTCCGGAGAAGTTCTGTCCATCCTGGAAGGTCCAAGAATAGGGGGCGCTGTAATCATATTGATTGACCTCTTCTGAACCGATACCTACTTCGCCCTGGACGTTGAAGCCCAGGCCCCACATTCTGTTCTGGTCGTCAATATAATGGGTGGTATTCCAGTTGACGTCGATGGTCTTTATCGGTGAGGCCACTCCCCAGAGGCTTTGCACCGAGGTGGGTTGGGCCAGTGCAGTGCTGCCGCCCCATGCGCCAAAGTAAGCGCCCCATACATAGGGATAACCCGTGGTGCCGCCGGTGCTGGCAGGTATGAGACAGCCGGCGTAATCCAGGTGAGAAGCAAAGATATCGATCGCCGCAGAGGGGATGGTCTTTTTAACGGGAGTGGTGCCTTTGCCTGCGACCCATTCGTAGACATCTCCGGCGGTGGTGAGGGCGACGATGCGGGTGCCGCCCATCGCGATCTTCTTCACTACCATTCCGGCGGGTGAAAGTTTGGTTGGCCTCATGGTGACTTTCCCGGCTGAATGAAACAGGTGGAAGGTGTCGTCGCCGAAGTACCAGACGCTGCCGTCGGAGCGGATGGTGGTGGTGGTATTGGCGTAGTCGTAAACGGCTATGTTGCCGTTGAAAGCCGCGCCTGTCGTATCGGTATCATATCTTACCGTGTTGGTGGTAAAATCGATCAGGGAGCTCCAGATGTATCCCTGGTCGTCCAATATCCTGAATTCGTTGAAAGCGCCGGCTCCGTCTACGGCTTTTCTTCCGCCTATTGAGAATTGCATGACCTTGGGGGAGAAATTATTAAAGCCGTATACATTGCCGTCGCTGGCGATGTACCAGGTGCGATATTCACATACGATGACCTTTTGAACAGTCAGAGAACCGGTGCCGGAAGTGGCGGCATTGACCGTGACGGTAATGCTCGATGCAGCGGTGGTTCCTTCGCTGGTGGTGGCGGTAAGCGTGAACACGTAAGTTCCCTGCGTCAGACCGGTGACCGTGGTCGTTGCCGAAGAAGGGGAAGTGATGGTAGCGGCGGCTCCGCTGGTTTTCGTCCAGGCATAGCTCGTTATGGTTCCACCGTTGGGGTCCGTAACGCTGCCGCTGAGCGAGACCTGAGAGGTGGGTAAGGTAATGGTCTGTGCGGATCCGGCGCTTACAACGGGCGCCAGGACGGAGGTGGCTGCATTCACCTTGAATGACAGCGTGCTGCTGGCTGTCGCGCCGGTGTTGCTAGTCGCGGTCAATTTATAGCTATAGGTGCCGACCGTCGGGCATTTCACTGATGTAGAGGTGGAAGAAGGAGAGGCGATCGAGGAAGCGGGGCCGCTCACCTGTGTCCAGGCATATTGGGCGATCGTCGTGCCTGTGGCAGGGGTTACCTTGCCTGTGAGCTGCATCGTGTTCACGGGAAGGGTAATGCTCGCGGCGGAGCTTACGGTGACCGTTGGCGCCGTCGTGGTAGTAATGGATGCGGCAACCAGCGAAGTATCGCCTTGTCTCAGCATCCATTGAAATATGTTCGAGCCCTTTTTGTAGGTGCCCATCGAGTTGGGGTAGTAGGTGTTGATGACTACGTTGGCGTTGGTGATCGGGGCGACGCTTTGCCAGTCCGTGACGGCCGTATCATACATAGAGTTCCAGCAGCAATGACCGCCGCCGCCATAATTCTCATAAGCGAAATACGCGCTGCCTGCTGCGGAATCGTTCATCGGTTGCTGAACTTTCCAGAGATACCGGCCATTATCGCCGGCTCCTTCAAGGCCAAAGTATTTACCGTTGTATTTTTTAGCCCAATGGCCAAACGAAGCGTAGGATGTGGTTCCTCCTAATTCATAGGGCTGAACCGCAACGGACACCGAGTTCGATTGTCCCTGCAATGCCACGAGGCTTGTAACCAATTTCATCCCCGACTCAGCGCCTGCGCTGGCCTGGTGACATATCAATGCTGACCATGCGCTGGCGCCCATGTCCATGCCGCAAAGGTGGACAGAATTCTTCTTGATGTGGTAGGTCTTAAGAATGTAAGAAAGGACGGCATAAAGTTCGTTGGTCTGGGGCCAGGCTATGTTTGCCTGAACGCTGATAATAATGGGATAATGTCTTCCATTGCTCAGGGGGATACCTCCGTCCCAGCCATTGGCCAACAGGTAATGCGGGCCGTAAGCGGAATTGAGCGAGGCATCGGTACCAGTCTGGGCTGAGCCGGCCATGTGAATGATGGCGGGGCGTGAAGCCGTGTCGGGGCTATTTGCCGTGAACATGTTGGCGGGCCGGGTGATCCTTAGTATATAGGATAGATTGCCATAGCCGAGATTAAAGGTAGTGTCGTAGGTGACAAAATTGTGAGATTCGCTGGCAGACGATGTCTGGGCCTGCGACCGGGTAATGGCGAATAAGAATAAGAAGAGTAGGGTAGCGATTGGCTTCATGTGAATTAATAGTTATGGATTGGCAATAATTTGTTACTTCATAGAGGATGGTTACATGCGGGCATAGCACGGGCGCATCTTCTCTAAAAGAGAAAATGGAGGGCATGCAGGATGCATCACCTGCTACTTACGGATAAGGAGAAGTGGTAGTGGGACTGGTCCGGGGAACATGAGGTCTGGGAAACGAAAGGTAAAGAGGGAAAGAATCGATCCGGAGGAAGGAACTGCTCGGGAACGGAGGGTACAATGATTGCTCATACGCTTCAAAATCTCTGTTTTAGAATTGAATAATAAAACCGGGCACTATTCCCTGGAAGAGTGCAAAACTGAAATTCAATGGATGGCTTAATGGAGTTTTTTTGGTGGGATAGGGGCTACACGCGCAAGAAATCGCAGTAGCAAAAGGGAACAATAATCATACCAATGATGCCGACGAAGGCGTGCAAATATAAATGTCGTTCTGACGATGTAGTAGCATACCTACAAATGTCGACGTGACTTGTAGTTGGTCTTCTACAAATGTCGAAGGAGAGTGCATAATTAACCCATGCGGGCGAATATTCTAACTCTTCCGGATCATATGGGCGTTATAGTTTGAGCAACTTTTTCATTTCGCTCCACGAACCGATCCGTACCCGGATGAAATAGGCTCCTGCTGCCAGATTGCTTACGGATAAAGTGTTCTGGCTGGTCTGTTGGTTTTTGTTGAGTTGCCAGGTCTTCATGACTGCGCCGGACTCGTTTATCAACTGCACATTCATCGTGCCCGTATAGTTGTTATTTAAGGCGAGGATGAAGTTATCCCTGGCAGGGTTAGGATAAAGGCCGAAGGCCGATCGGGTGCTATCGAGGGTCGCGGCGCCTGCCCGGGCCGATACGGCGCCGTCATCCGCTGTCGTAGTAGAATTTACGGTGACCGTCACGGTGGCCCTTTGCGTACCATTATTATTATCCGTCGTCATCAGCGCGAATACATAGGTTCCCTTTTTCAAGCCTGTCACGGTGGTGACTGGCGAGTTGGGCGTTGTGAAGGTGACGTCCTTACCGCTGACGGTCGTCCATTGGTAGGAGACGATGTTGAATCCGACCGTGTTTATGCCGTTGGCTGCGCTGATCCCGTTCTTCATGAGAAGGGGCGGGGTGGCCGTTCCTTTCAGGGTCGCGGTAGCGGTACTGATGGTCTGGTTGGCACCGGCACTGATAGTCGGCATGGTGAAATTATACTCCTGGAAAGTGGTCGTTAAAGGAGTGACCTTTCTGGGTACCAATACGTCCATGCTGTTCGGAGTATATTGTTCCTGCATATTCAGGAAACCGTTGCCGAGGACAATTGCTTTATTGCGGCCCCAGGAATAAAGATTGCCGTTGACGTCGAGGGCATATTTATAAAAGGCGAACCAGTTGTTACTGAACAGCTGGCTCCATTGGACGCCTGCTCCTATCTGTTTGGCAGGTACTCCGGAGAATCCCACTCCATCCTCGAAAGTCCACGAATAGGGGGCGCTGTAATCATATTGGTTGACCAGCTCATAACCGAGACCTACTTCGCCCTGGACGTTGAAGCCCAATCCCCACATTCTGTTCTGGTCGTCAATATAGTGGGTGGTATTCCAGTTGACGTCGATGGTCCTGATCGGCGAGGCCACCCCCCAAAGTTTTTGCACGGATGTCGGTTGTGTATAGGGCGCATTGCCGCCCCAGGCCCGAAAGTAATAGCCCCATACATAGGGATAACCCGTGGTAGCCCCGGCGCTGGCGGGTATAAGACAGCCGGCGTAATCCAGGTGAGAAGCAAAGATATCGATCGCCGGGGAGGGGATGGTCTTTTTAACCGGGGTGGTGCCTTTGCCTGCGACCCATTCGTAGACATCTCCGGCGGTGGTGAGGGCGACGATGCGGGTGCCGCCCATCGCGATCTTCTTCACTACCATTCCGGCGGGTGAAAGCCGGGTGGGTTTCATGGCTACCAGTCCTTTGGAATGGAACAGGTGGAAGGTGTCGTCGCCGAAGTACCAGACGCTGCCATCGGAGCGAATAGTAGTGGTGGTATTGGCATAGTCGTAAACGGCTATGTTGCCGTTGAAAGCCGCGCCTGTGGCGTCGACATCATACCTTTTAGTGACGATGTTGAAATCGATCACGGATTGCCAGATGTATCCCTGGTCGTCCAATATCCTGAATTCATTGAAAGCGCCTGCTCCATCTATGGCCTTTCTTCCGCCTATGGGGAATTGCATGACTTTGGGGGAGAAGTTATTAAAGCCGTATACATTGCCGTCGCTGGCGATGTACCAGGTGCGGTATTCACAGACGATGACTTTTTTAACAGTCAGTCCACCGGTGCCGCCAGTGGCGGCGGCATTGACGGTGACGCTAACGTTTGAGGAAGCGCTGCTTCCTTCGCTGGTCGTGGCGGTCAGCGTGAAAACATAGTTTCCCTGTGTCAGGCCTGTTATGGAGGTCGTTGCCGAAGAAGGGGACGTGATGCCGGCGGTGGTCCCGCTGGTTTGTTTCCAGGCATAGGTCTTTATGGTTCCTCCGTTGGGGTCTGTAGCGCTGCCGCTGAGCGAGACCTGCGAAGCAGGTAAGGTAATGCTCAGGGCTGCTCCTGCGCTGACGACTGGAGCCAGGATGGCGGTGATAGGATCAGGATTCACCTTGAACGTTACGGTGCTGCTGGCTGTCGCGCCGGTGTTGCTGGTAACCGTCAATTTATATACATAGGTGCCGGCCGTTGTGCTTACCACTGTGGTATTGGCTAAAGAAGGAGTAAGGATTAAGGAAGACGGGCCGCTCACCTGTGTCCAGGCGTATAGGGCTATCGTCGTTCCCTTGGCAGGGGTCGCTTTTCCGGTGAGGTACATCGTATTCAGGGGCAGCGTAATGCTCAGGGCGGAACTTGCGTTGACAACAGGAGCCAGGATGGCGGCAGCAGGATTCACCTTGAAAGACAGGGTGCTGCTGGCTGTCGCGCCGGTGTTGCTGGTAACCGTCAGTTTATATACATAGGTGCCGGCGGACGGGCTTTCCACTGTTGTTACGGGTAAAGAAGGAGTTAAGATCACGGAGGCGGGGCCGCTGACCTGTGTCCAGGCATATCTGGCGATCGTCGTTCCCGTGGCAGGGGTGGCCTTTCCGGTGAGCAGCATCGTGTTCACGGGCAGGGTAAGGCTTGCAGCGGACGTCACGGTGACCGTTGGCGCCGTGGTGTTAGCGGTGGATGCGGCAACCAGTGAGGTATCGCCCTGTCTCAGCATCCATTGGAATATGTTCGAGCCTTTTTTGTAGGCGCCCATCGAGTTGGGGTAATAGTTGTCGGTCTTTACGTTGGTGTTGGTGATCGGGGCAACGCTTTGCCAGTCCGTGACGGCGGTATCATACATCGAGTTCCAGCAGCAATGCGCGCCGCCGCCATAATTCTCATAAGCGAAGTAGGCGCTGCCCGGCATGGAATCGTTCATCGGCTGCTGGACTTTCCAGAGATACCGGCCATTGTCGCCGGCCCCTTCCAGCCCGAAGTATTTACCCTTGTACTTTTTAGCCCAATGGCCAAAAGAAGCGTAGGATGCTGTTCCTCCTAATTCGTAGGGCTGGACTGCAATGGACACCGAGTTGGATTGCCCCTGCAATGCTACGAGGCTGGTAACCAATTTCATCCCCGACTCGGCGCCTGCGCTGGCTTGGTGGCATATCAGCGCTGTCCAGGCACAGGCGCCCATGTCCATACCGGACAAGTGAACGGAATTCTTTTTGATGTGATAGGTCTTAAGAATATAATTAAGGACGGTATAAAGTTCGTTGGTCTGGGGCCAGACGATATTTGGCTGAACGCTGATGATAATGGGATAATGTCTTCCATTGCCCAGGGGGATACCTCCGTCCCAGCCATTGGCCAACAGGTAATGCGGCCCGTAAGTGGACGAGAGTGCGGCATTGGAGCCGATCTGGGCGGTGCCGGCCATGTGGATGATGGCGGGTCGTGAAGCCGTGTCAGGGCTATTTGCCGTGAACATGTTGACGGGGCGGGTGATCCTTAGCACATAAGACAGATTACCATAGCCGAGATTAAAGGTGGTGTCGTAGGTGACAAAGTTGTGAGATTCGCTGGCGTGGGAGGATGTTTGTGACTGTGACCGGGAAATAAAGGTTAAGAATAAAAAGAGTAGGGTAGACAGTGACTTCATAGACATGGTAGTTAGTTAAGGATTTGCAATAGCAGAATGATAAAGCAGGGTACTATTCTATTGGTTGTGGGGGGTGGGGCGACAAGAGGAAGTGGATCGAGCAGTCAGAAAATGGCAATAATCGTACCAACAACCGTTATGGAGGCATTAATAAAAAATGTCTTTTTGACGAATGCGAGAGGATAATTCAACATATGTTGAAGGGGGCGCGAAGAGAGTGCAGTTATTTTTTGTGGGTTTTGGTGTTGAGCAGGGTGTCTAATTTTTTAAAATTTACTTTCCAAAAATTATCGAAGAAGGTCATCCATAGCTGGAGATTGTTGAAGCCATCCTGTTTGAGGGTGCAGTATCTTTCCCGGCCGATGTCTTCGATGGAGATGAAGCCTGTGTATTCCAATATTTTTATGTGTTTGGAAACGGCGGGCCGGCTCATATCAAAATTTTCAGCGAGTGCGTTGATGGTGAGGCTTTCTTTTGAAAGAAGCTTTAGTATCTGTCTCCTGCTGGGGTCGGCGATAGCCTGGAAAGTATCAAGCGTTTGTTGGGCCATTTATAGCGATGTTTATTTTTTCAGACATTTTTTGCAAGTTCTTAAGCCAGCCTTCGGTCATGCCGTTGTATATATTGAAGTTTTCTGTATCATCAAAACCGCTGTGTTCCAATTTAAGTTCCGTTCCATTATTTTTTTCAACCAGGGTCCATTTCACAAGAGTGTCCAAATTGATCTTGCCATTGCCCGGGCCTCCTTTCCATGAATAGGACAGTTTTGTGGTCGGGTCTATCTCGAGGACCTTACAATGAAAGATCCCATCGCAATCGAAGATGGGCAATGGTTTTGTTGTGAATTTGAATTCATGGCCAAGGACAGGTTGAAAGTCATTGGGCATTAGCCATTGGGAGAGTAGTTCGGCTGTCGTCAGATATTCCCATACTACTTCGGGTTTATGGGAGAAGAAAAAGGATTGGTGAATGGTGTTGGGCATAATTGGTAACTTTTGGGTTACACAAAAGTATGTGTAACATTTGAGTTACGCAAATTTATTTTTGGGGAGGGCGGAGACGGACAGTATGCGTACTGTAAACGTACGGTGGGGGGCGGGGATAGGTGTAATGTATTATTAATGATGTGGGGCGGAGGGGGGCGGCTGCACAAAGCGGGGCGGATCATCGGGGCCAATCCGAAAAAGTCCCGATATTAGCTGTCATGAAATGGATAACGCGTGAAAAGCCCAAGATCGACCGGCTTGCCTGCCCGTGGCTGATCAGGCGGTTTATTGATCGGGAGGCGGAGATAATATATGTCCCTTATGAGCAGGTGCTCGAAAAATCCGGGGAGCTGGCTGCTACTCCTTTTGACATACCTGGTGTGGAGTATACTCATTATGGTAAGGAATGCACCTTCGACTATTTTGTGCGCAAGCACAATATCAAAGACCCGGCGGTACATATATTGGCGGTCATTGTACGGGGGGCCGATACGGATCATCACGAGCTGGCGCGGGAGTGTTCGGGTCTGTGGGCGGTCTCCGCGGGTCTGGCGCACAATTACCGGGATGATCATGAATTGCTGGAAAAGGGAATGATCCTATACGACGCGCTATACAGCTGGGCAGGGCATTTACAGGACGTCAAGCATACGCAGCAGCCTTTTGAGCATTTGTTGCTGAACGTATTCCATACTTATCTGAAACAAGAGCCGGGTCCGGGTAAAAAGCCGCCGGCCTGGGTACAGGAATTAAAAGATACGATACAGGACCACATCGATGACAATATAACGCTGAAAGAATTGTCAAAGTCACTGGACATTAACCGGTCGTATCTGTCCCGTGAGTTCTCTAAATATTTCGAGGATCTTTCCTTTGGGGAATATATGCGTAAGCTGCGTATTGAAAAGGCGAAGGAGCTGATGGAAAATCCGGCCTATTCCCTTACGGAGGTGGCGTATCTGACGGGTTTCTCCGACCAGAGCCATTTTGCACGGATCTTTAAGAAGCATACCGGGCAAAACCCATCCGATTATAAGAAAAAGCGGGTAAAAAAGTAACATTTGTACCATCGGGTCACTTTTGTTCTATTTCATTAATTTACATGGGCGTAGCATTGCAGCTTAAACGGACCGGCAATGAACAGTTCTCCCGTCTATACATTACGGCAGCTTTGCCTTTATTTCCTGAAACTGGGCACTACGGGTTTTGGAGGTCCGGTAGCATTGGTGAGCTATATGTACCGGGACCTGGCAGAACATCGTAAATGGATAACGGAAGAGGAATACAAAGAGGGGCTCACTTTGGCGCAGCTGGCTCCCGGTCCGTTGGCGGCTCAGTTAAGCATCTACCTCGGATTCATCCATTATCGTTACCGGGGCGCTGCTGTCGCGGGACTCGCCTTTGTCCTTCCTTCCTTCATCATGGTGGTATTATTAGGCATGGCTTATCGTCTGTTTGGGGGTATGGCCTGGATGCGGGCTGTGTTTTATGGTGTGGGGGCGGCAGTGACCGGTATTATAGCCGTGAGCTGTTACAAACTAACTATAAAATCCATCAGCAAACCAAAGCTGGCGGAGATGCGGATACAATGGATGCTTTGGGTGGCATATCTTATTGGCCTGATCATTACCGTTATTACCCGGGGGGAGCCTTTGTGGTGGCTGGTAGGGGCTGGCCTGGTATATATGTTCATTAAAGCTCCGCTGCTGGAAAAGATCGGGTGGTTCTTTTTTAAAGCGGGGGCTTTTGTCTTTGGCAGCGGTCTGGCAATCGTGCCGTTCTTACACGGAGGCGTCGTAGACGGCTATCACTGGCTGAGCGAAGCGGAATTCCTCGATGCTGTAGCGGTGGCAATGATCACGCCTGGTCCCGTGGTGATCACGGCACCACATTTCAAGCGGATCGCGGGCGATGCATCCATCAAGGCTTTTGTGGATGGAATTACCGCGGCTGTGATCGGGTCGCTCACCGGTGCGGTCGTGATCATAGCTTTGCGCAGTGTCTATGACTGGCCGACCGGGTTACTGGCTGTAGGCAGCTGTCTTGCGTTGATGTATACCAAGAAATTAAAAGAGCCCTATATCATACTTATAGCGGCAACCGTAGGATGTATCTTAAAAATGGTCATTCATTAAACCACCAAATATGAACGTTATGAAAAGGTCAATGTGTTACATGCTCATCGTCTTGTTAGTATCCCAGGTGCGGGCGCAGGTAGATTCAGCGTCACTGGAAAAGGCTTTTGGCAAAAAGGGGACTGTCCAGGGAAATGTTTACCGGGTGACCTTCCCGCGGGGGGATCTAAAAGTAACCGTCGATGGGTTCCCGGTGGCGCCGGGGCTGGCGCTGACCTCCTGGGTAGCTATTCACAAGATGGGGCAAAGCTCCATGATGATGGGCGACTTTGTCATGTTAGATACAGAAGAGCCGGCTGTGGTGGCTAAGCTTGTTAGTCTCGGTCTTGGGGTAACGGCCATTCACAATCACCTGGTGGGTGAAAAGCCGGCCATAAAATTTCTTCATTTTTCCGGCAGCGGAGATGCCGTAAAGCTGGCGGAGGAAATAAGATCTGCGTTTGCACTAACGGGGACACCCATGGGGCAGGGGGCTGCACCTGCTGCCAGTACGGCCGATTGGTCTGCTGTGGAAGCTGTTCTGGGAACGAAGGGGAAAAAAACAGGGGCTATACTATCCTATAGTTTTCCGCGGAATGAGAAATTGTTGGAGAGCGGGATGGAGATGCCGGCGGCGATGGGTATGGCAACCGGGGTCAATTTGCAGATGGAGGATGGTAAGGTGGGTACGACGGGTGATTTTGTGTTGCTGGCCGACGAGGTAAATCCTGTGGTAAAGGCGTTAGTGGAGAACGGCATCAATGTAACGGCCATTCACAATCATATGCTGTATGACGAGCCGCGGTTATTCATGTTGCATTTCTGGGGGGTGGGTGATGCGGGGAAGATAGCGGCGGGGCTGAAGGCGGCGCTGGATAAGACCAATTCAAAAAGATAGATAAAAGGATCACATGGGGTATACAATACAGGCGGCAGGCTGTTGGGTAATGGCGTTCCTGCTGGCAATTGACGTCCGGGCCCAGGGGCCGGCCGACACGCTGGTTGGATTGAAGGGGCTGGTAGAATCAGCGGCGCAGCGCTATCATGCTATAAGGGCGGGGAAGCTGGAGGTGGATGCGGCGCGGCAGGGTGTGGAGGTGGCTAAATACTCCCGTATGCCCGCACTGGATGTCAGCTATCAGGCAGGGATCGGGACGGCGAATAACCTGACGGGTATTTTTTATCCGGGGGAGGTCCTGCCAATGACAGGCCCTCCTTCTGTGGCAAATAAGTATTCTCCGGCGACGGGTAGTGCGGCCAGCCTGCTACTTAACTGGCAGGCGATGACCTTCGGGGCGAGGAATGCGCAGATCGATGTCTCCGTGGCAGAGGCGGGCGCAAAGCGGGCGAGCTGGGAGACTATGCTGTTCGACTATAAGATACGGGTCATCAGTGTCTACCTGGATGTGCTGCTGGCGGCAGATGTAATGACAGTACAGCGGGGCAATGTAGAGCGGGGCGAAGCGGTGTTAAGAGAAAGCCGGTTCCTCTCACGGACGGGAGTGAGACCTGGGGTTGACACGGCCCTGCTGGCTTCCGAGCTGTCCAAAAGCAGGGTGGGTTATTTGCAGGCGCAACGGCAATTGAAGGTGGCGCAGCTGACGCTGGGGCAGCTGATCGGAGCGGAAGGGTTGCCGGTGGCGGTAGATACGGCTTTCATGGAGCAGTTGCCGAAAGATGCCGGGGCGGCCGACACGGCCGTATCGGGCATTCCGTTTATGCGGGAGGGAGAAAGCCAGGTCTTCCTGAGTCAATCGAGAGAGCGTGCGTTGCGCAAGTCCTTTCTACCAAAGCTGAATGTATGGGCGACCGGTTTTGCGCGGGGGTCGGGCTTCGAGCCGGACGGGACGCTCAAGACCTGGGACGGGCTGGGGCTGAGCCGTTACAACTACGGAGCTGGCGTGTCGCTGGTATTTCCCATCCTTAAATATGGCGAAGTGCGGCGACAGGTGCAGATGCAGTCCTTTCTGTCCGGTGCGGCGCGGGAGCAGCTGGAAGAGCGGCGGTCTGAGCTGACCACGAGACAGCGGATTGCCGGGGTTACGTTTGATAACAGCATCGCTGTAGCGGCGGAGACGGATGTGTCGCTGGGATCGGGCCGTTATGCTTATAATGCCATGCGGATACGTTACAATACCGGGCTGGCGACCTATGCCGATATGATCCAGGCGCAATATGGGTTGTTGAAGGCGGAGCTGGATCGGAAACAGGCTTATTGGGAGGCCTGGAAGGCGCTGTTGTTCGAAGCGGCGGTGCATGGGGACGAAAATCTATTTCTTCAAGCGATACGATAGTCAATGTTTCGATTAATTCAATTTGCATTGCGTAGGCCGGTGGCGGTGTTGGTCCTGGTGACGGGGTTGTTGTTCTTCTCTGTGCTGGCGATAAAAAAGATACCGGTCGATATCTTTCCGGCGGTAAACGCTCCTACCATCTATGTGGCACAGACCTATGGGGGGCTCTCTCCGCAACAGATGGAGGGTTTCCTGGCTTCCTATTACGAGTATCATTTTTTGTACATCACCGGCATCAGGGCGGTGGAGAGCAAGTCGATACAAGGTTTGTCCCTGTTGAAGCTGCAATTCCATGAAGGGACCAATATGGCGGGGGCGATGGCGGAAGTCGAAGCTTATGCCAACCGGGCGCGGTCTTTTATGCCGCCGGGGACGCTGCCTCCGTTTGTGATGCGTTATGACGCGGGTTCTGTACCGGTAGGGCAGCTGGTTTTTTCCAGCGAAGACCGGTCGTTGGCGGAGATATCCGATCTGGCGTTGTTCCGGGTACGGCCGATGTTTGCGGCGTTGCCGGGTGTTTCGGCGCCCCCGCCTTTTGGTGGTAATCAGCGGACCGTGGTAGTCAAGGCAGACCCGGAGAGGTTGCGCAGCTATAACATTACGGCGGACGAGCTGGTGACGGCCATCGCTAAAAATAATATTATCCTGCCGGCGGGTGTGATCCGGGCGGGTGATCAGGCGGTGATCACCCCCAGCAACAGTGTCGTGGACAATATCAAGGAGCTCGAGTCGGTGACGGTCAGGAACGTTGCCGGGACGACGGTGCTGGTGCGGGATCTGGCGACGGTGGACAATGGGGCGGACGTGACGACGGGTTATGCGCTGATCAACGGGAAGCGGTCTGTATATATCCCTGTTACCAAACGGGCGGATGCCTCGACCTGGGAGGTGGTGCAGTCCATCAAGAAGGCGCTGCCGGATATGCAGGCGGCCATCCCTTCCGATATAAAAGTGTCTTATGAGTTTGACCAGTCGGGTTATGTCGTGCAGGCCTTGCGGAGTCTTCTGATCGAGGGGCTGGCGGGCGCCTTGTTGACGGGGTTGATGGTGTGGCTGTTCCTGCGGGACGGCCGGAGTGCGGGGATCGTGATCCTGACGATACCGCTGGCTTTGCTGGCTTCGTTGTTATGTCTGTACCTTACAGGGCAGACCGTCAATATCATGACGCTGGGCGGGTTGGCGCTCGCGGTGGGCATCCTGGTGGATGAATCGACCGTTACGGTGGAGAATATTCACCGGCATATCGAGTTGGGGGCGTCTGTACCGGGAGCGGTGTGGGGGGCTTGCAGGGAGATGGCGGTGCCGAAGCTGCTGATCTTATTGAGCGTGCTGGCGGTGTTCGTGCCGGCGCTGTTCATGTCGGGTGTGACGCGGAGTTTGTTCATGCCCCTGTCCATGGCGGTGGGGTTTGCGATGATCGCGTCATTTTTGTTGTCGCAGACCTTGGTGCCGGTGTTGTCGAATTGGGTATTGGTGCGGGTGCACATGCGGGGGCGGGACGGCGAGCGTGGTCATGGTTCGGCGGGCGAGGGGCAACCGGCGCCGGTGAGGAAGGACCGGCTGGATCCATTGAGGAGGTGGTTAGTGGCGCGTATCGGGGGGACGGGGCGTGTTGTCGGATGGCTGGCGGCGGTAGTCATCGTTCTGGCGGGGCTTGCATTTTTGGGATATCGCGGCGCCGGTACGGATATTTTTCCTTCGGTGGATGCGGGCCAACTGCGGGTGAGGCTGCGTATGCCTGCCGGGACGCGCATCGAGCGGACAGAGGCCGCGACCAAAAAGGTGCTGGCGCTGGTAGACAGCCTGACGGGGAAGGGAAAGGTGGCCATCTCTTCGGCCTTCGTGGGTTTGCAGCCGCCGACATTTGCGATCAATCCTATCTTTTTATATACAGCCGGGCCGCAGGAGGCGGTGATCCGGCTGAATATGACCACTGGTGGCGGGGTGAATATGGAAGAGCTGAAAGAGCGATTGCGGGCAGAGGCGCCCAAGGCGGTCCCTGGGCTGGTGTTGTCTTTCGAGCCGGCCGACCTGGTGAGCCAGGTGATGAGCATGGGGGCGGACAACCCGGTGGAAGTGGTCGTGCAGGGAAAGGATCTGGCGCAAAGCCAGGGCATTGCAGGAAAGCTGCTGGCCCCTATGAAAAATATAGCTTATCTGCGGGATGTACAGATAGCGCAGGTGTTGAACTATCCGACGGTGCAGATCAATTACGACAGGATACGCACGGGACAAATGGGGTTGACGGTGGATCAGGCTGGCCGTTCTGTAACGGAAGGGACCTCTTCCAGCCGTCTCACGCAATTGACCTACTGGCTGGACAAGATGTCGGGGAACGCCTACCAGGTGCAGGTGGAGTATCCGCAACTCACCATGAACAGTCCCGACCAGGTGGAGGGATTGCCGGTGGGGCGCAATGGCGGCGGGGAAGTGTATCTGCGGGACATTGCGGAGCTGCGGAAGGGGTCCTCTGTCGGCGAGTACGACCGGATCAATCAACAACGGTTTATTACGGTGACTGCCAATATCCATCAACGTGATCTGGGACGCGCCGTTACGGATGTCAACGCGGCCATTGCACAGCTGGGAAAGCTGCCGGCGGGGGTGAAAGTTTACCTGCGGGGCCAGGCAGAGGTGCTGGGACAAACCCTGGATGAATTGTCTGTCGGCTTGTTGCTGGCGGTGGTCGTGATCGGCTTGATGCTGACCGGATATTTTCAGTCCCTGCGACTGGCGCTGTCGGTGCTTTCTGTGCTGCCGGGTGTGCTGGCTGGCGCTGTGGGGTTGGTTTGGCTGACGGGATATTCGATAAACATCCAATCGTTCATGGGAGCCATCATGGCGATGGGTATTGCGGTGGCCAATGCGATCCTGCTGGTGACGAGTGCGGAGGCCATCCGCAAAGCTGGGGCCGGAACGAATATAGGCGCAGAGGCGGCGGGAAACCGTTTGAGGCCGATCATCATGACCAGTCTGGCGATGGTGGTGGGCATGTTGCCGATGGCGTTGGGGCTGGGAGAGAGTGGGCGGCAGACGGCGCCGCTGGCGATCGCGGTGATCGGCGGTTTAATAATAAGCATGATCATGAGTCTGTGGATGCTGCCCCTGGTGTATGACCGGATAGCGGCGCGCAGGCGGGGGGCAGCGGTATCGCTGGACCCAACAGATAAAAATTCTATCTATTATGACAGTCAGCTGTAAGCGAATATTTTACATAGGGGCCTGGGTTCTGATAGGGGCCCTGGCAGGTTGCGGACAAACGGGACAATCGGGCGGGGCTGCGTCCCCGGCGGGGGCAACGGCTTCGGGGGCGTCGGCTTCTGGTGCGTTGGTTTCGGGAGCGTCAGCTGCGGGGGCGTCAGCGGATTCGGTAAAGGCCTTCCGGCTGTTCGAGGATACGGCACAAAAGGTGATCAGCCTGCCGGGGGAGTTGCTGCCCTATGAGCAGGTGCTGGTCAGGGCGAAGGTGCCGGGATATATTCGTAAAATGAATGTGGATATCGGGTCTGTGGTATCCAAGGGCCAGGTGTTGGCTTTGGTGGATGCACCGGAGGTCAGCATACGGGTGCAGGAGATGACAGAGCGGGTGAAGGCGGCCCGGTCGAAATATGCGGCCAGCAAAGACTATTACGATCGCATCAGCGAAGCGTCCAAAGCGGACGGTGTCGTGGCGGCGGGCGAGCTACAAAAGGTGCAGCAGCAAATGCTGGCCGATAGTGCCGATTATAGCGCGGCTCAATTATCGGCTGCGTCTTACCGGGAGATCGGGAGCTATCTGGCCATTGTAGCGCCGGTGGCGGGGATCATTACGAAACGTAATATCGTGGTGGGCTCCTTTGTGGGAAATGCAGGCGATGCGCCACTTTTCGAACTCCAGAATAACAGGGTACTTCGTCTGCATGTGCCGGTGCCGGAAGTATATGCTAATGCTGTGCTCCTGGGCAATACGGGAGAGTTGACCACCCGGTCGCTGCCGGACAGGAAGTTTGCGGCGCGGCTGGTGCGAAAGGCCGGAAGCATCGACGGGGAGACGCGCAGCGAGGTGTGGGAGTTTGAAATACCCAACGGGGAGGCGACGCTAAAGGCTGGGAGCTATGCCGATGTGCGGTTGCGTTTTGTAAGGGGGCGGTCTTCGCTGGTGGCGCCGTTGTCGGCTGTGGTGACGAGCCTGGAGCGGCGGTTTGTCATCCGTGTGCGGGATGGCGTGACGCAATGGGTGGATGTGCGGCCTGGCTTCAATATGGGGGACCGGATAGAGCTGTTTGGTGATCTGGCGGCGGGGGATACGCTGGTGTCAAAGGCGACCGAGGAGCTGAAGGGCGGAACGAAGGTGATACCATCTTTTACAAAATAAAAACCATAGTATATGAAATGGATTACACGCGAGCGGCCGAAGGAGCTGGAATCCTAAAATATGAAAAGTATGAGTATCGGTTGGTTATTGTTGGCATTCCAGGCCTGTCACAATGGGCCAGATACGACGTATCTGCAGCAGGATCTGCTGCACCTGGAGGCGAAGATCGCGTTGCCGGGGGTGAGTGGGCGAATAGACCACCTGACCTATGATACGGCGGGGCATCGTCTGTTTGTGGCTGCATTGGGCAATAATTCCGTGGAGGTGATAGACCTAACCAACCGGAAGCGGATCTATTCAATTTCCGGTTTGCATGAACCGCAGGGAGTGCAGTATCTGCCGCTGCCCGGAAAGCTGGTCGTGGCGAATGGGAGCGATGGAGTCTGTATCTTTTATGATGGAAAAGAATATAAAGAGCTGGGCAGGGTGGCTTTGGGCGATGATGCGGATAATGTGCGATATGATGGGAGTCGGGTCTACGTAGGCTATGGCAGCGGCAGCATTGCTATCATTGACCCAATGGTCATTCAAAAGCTGGGCGATCTGCGGTTGAAGGGCCATCCCGAATCCTTTCAACTGAGCGATTCGGGACAGGTGTTCATCAATGTGCCGGACGCCGGTGAGATCGTTGAGGGCGACCTGGGAACGCTGAGTGTGCGAAGCCATTGGAAAAACAATGGGGCTTCTGCCAATTTTCCGATGGCGCTGGACCGTCAGGACGGGCGGCTGTTCATAGTGTATCGTCACCCGGCGCAGTTGCGGGTACTGGATAGCCAGACGGGTACCGTGAAGGCCTCTGTATCTTGTGTGGGGGATGCAGACGATGTTTTTTACGACAAGGCTTCGGGGCTGGTGTTTGTGTCGGGCGGCGAGGGATATATCGATGTGTTCCGTGGGAATATGCTGATCAACCATATCCTTACCCGCAAAGGAGCCAGGACTTGTCTATGGCTGGCAAAGGAAAAGAAACTGGTCTTGGCGGTGCCGGCACGAGGAGGGGAGGGAGCCGCGTTGTGGGTGTATGGGATGTAGCTTCTCCCGCGGGAGGGGGGCGAAAAAAAGTTTTGGTGTTGTGAAAAAAGGTTATACTTTTGTGTTTAACAAAAATGTTAAACACGGTTGTAATGGAAACTTTGTCGACAGATGTTGAGAGATTAATTAAAGATACGGCTAAAAAGATCTTTTTTGAGGAAGGCAAACTGCATGCAACCACCCAGGATATTGCCGATGCCGCGGGCATTAACAGGGCTTCGATACATTATTACTACCGGAGCAGGAAGCTACTTTTCGATAAGGTATTTGAAGAGGCAATGGAAGAGTTTCATAAAAAATTGATGGCTGTTATCAATAGAGATGAACCCATGTCCAGGCAATTAATAGAGAGGCTGATCGATCTTTTGCTTCAAAGGTCGATGGAACACCCTTTCCTGGAGTTGTTCCTGGTGGCCGCACTGAATGACAACTCCGATCTGAAGCGTTCCTTGTTGCCCGACCCTCCGGCGGAGAAAATAGCCCTGTTAAATGAGTTTATAGCCGCAGAAGTGGCGGCGGGTACGATGAAACAAATTGATACGCAGCATTTTATAGTAAATCTCATTTCCTTGTGTTCCTTCCCCTGTATGGCGAAGCCGATCGTGAAGAATGCGATCGGGCTGACGGAAGAGGCTTACGGGAAATTTATGGCGGAAAGAAAGGCGGTGATTTTAAAGCTGATTTTTTTGGATCTGTGAGGGGCAGGAGGGACCCGTGGAGAGAGATTTTGGGATGTTGTGAGCGGGGTGAGGCCCGCGAGGGAGGTTTTTGGGGTTGGTGAGGGGGGATTTTTTGGGGTTTGGGCCGGGGGGCTTTTTTTTGGGCATTCGATTAACAAAATTGTTAAACATAAATATAGAACAAAAATGAAAAAATTGTCTTTATTGTTAATCCTGATCGGGTCCGCAGCTGCCCGCAGCATAGCGCAAAGGCCATACACCCTGCAGGAGTGTATCGACACGGCCCTTCAAAAAAGCCTGCAGATAAAGAGTGACAATTATGACCTTGCCAAAACCAGGGCCGGCATTGGGGAGGCCTACAGCAGCCTGTTACCTTCCGTAAGCGCAAGCGGCAGCTATCAATATTATTTTCAGCTGCAAAAGCAGGTGATCCCCGCTGATGTTTTTGGGGGGCCTGCCGGAAAATACCAGGCCACGTCTTTAAGCACTCCGCAAAGCAAATCGCTTGGTGTACAATTGAATCAAACCCTTTTCAATGCAACCTCGCTGATCGCATTAAAGGCCGCTAAAGTGTCTGTCACTCTCAACGAGCTGCAGATCCGCAGCAGCAAGGAGGACCTGGTATACAATGTTTCAGCCACCTACTACAACATACAATCCATCTTAAAGCAACAGGCGATCGTCCAGGAAAATCTTACCAATGACGAGGCCCTTTTAAACGTGACCAGTGATCAGTTCAAGGCAGGTCTTGCCACCCAAACAGATCTGGATAGGCTTACGGTACAGCGGGACAATACCAAGGCCAACCTGCAAAGTACCAGCAACAGCCTGGAAAAACAGTACAATATGCTGAAGCTGCTCATGAATGCTCCACTGGAAAGTAATATTGCCGTGGTGCGGGATGAATATGACGAAGAAGGAGCCCTTGCGAGTCAGCGAAAGACGGATGCCGATCTGACCCAGAAGACAAACTACAGACAGGTACTCGAAAATAAAAAGGTAGCGGATCTGCAGCGACGCAACATAAAAGCCGGCTATCTGCCGTCCCTCTCGCTGGGCGCCAGTTATGGTCTTTCGGGTTATTACTCCAATGCCAATCCTTTTAAAAATCTTAACAGCACCTGGTATCCATCGTCCTATGTCAGTCTCAGCCTGAGTATACCCATCTTTGACGGCAACCGCAAAAAATATCAGATCAGGCAACAGGAGATCACCATCCACAAATACGACGTACAGGCCGAACAAACGCTGCAGCAGAACAGGAAGGACGTAGCAGATGCGTATGCGGACCTGGAAAGCAATTACATCACCCTGCAGAGTCAAACGCGCAACCTGGTGTTGGCCAAAAAGGTATTGACCGATATCAATACCCAGTATAAGAGCGGGCTGGTAAAATTGACCGATGCTATCAATTCGCAATCGGAGCTGGAGAAGGCGCAAAATAATTATGTCAATGCGCTGATCAATATCAAGCAGGCGGAACTAAATCTTAAAAAGGCGAATGGTACGCTTTTAAACAACTAATAAAGAGACTAAAACTAATAATACAATGAAAAAGATGATCCAGATCACCATGATAGTTGTCGTGGTAGCCGTCATAGGAGCGGTGGCAGCCTTTAAATTGATCTCCAATAAAATGGAAGTAGAGGCTAGAGTTTATCACGCGGACCTCAATCTCGCCGCAGCCGTACAGGCCGATACCGTGAAAGAAGGCCCCTTTAGCAAAGCAACCCAATTCCTGGGAGCGTTCACGGCGAGCCGGGAAGTTTCTCTTGCGTCCGAGACTACGGGTAAGGTCATATCCGTCGGTGTACAGGAAGGCAGCCGGGTCAGCCAGGGAAGCCTTGTGGCCAAACTGGATGACGGCGTTCTGCAGGCCGAATTGCATTCGGCAACCGCCAGCCTGGACAATGCGGCCGGTACACTAAAAAGGTATGAACAGGCGCCCAATGGAGTGACGCAGCTGCAAATGGATAATGCCCGCACCCAGCTGCTTACCAGCAAGGCCCAGATAGAACAATTAAAAAAACAGATCAGCCAGTACACGATCAGCGCTCCTTTTTCCGGAGTGATCACGGCGCGCAATTTTGACCTGGGGGCGGTGGTATCGCCGGGAGCTACCCTGGCCACGCTGACGGATATCAGCTCCCTCAAACTGGAGGTCAATGTTCCTGAAAGATATGTCGCCCAATTTAAGAATGGAATGTCCATCGCCGTCAACACCGACGTATACCCGGGGACGGCCTTTACGGGTAGTGTCTGGATGATCGCCAGCAAAGCCGATGCTTCGCATAACTATACCATAAAAGTCCTGGTGCCAAACAACGCCCAGCATCCGTTGAAGGCGGGGATGTATGGAAATGTCACGGTTGGCAATGCATCGGCGCAACAGGCGATGAGCATACCGAGATCGGCCCTGATCGGCTCTGCCCGGAACCCGCAGGTATATGTCGTGGAGAACGGGGTAGTAAGGGTCAGGGATATAGAGACGGGGTCGGGTAATGCGACAAGCGTCGAAATATTGAAGGGCCTGCGTGCGGGAGAAGTGATCGTTTCGGGTGGCCTGGTCAACCTGACGGATGGCGCAAAGGTCAGCATCAAATAATCTTATCGGGAGACAACCAACAAAAATCTACTATCATGTCAATAACAGAAATAGCTATAAAGAGGCCCTCCCTCATTATCGTAATATTTAGCGTGCTGATAGGCGCAGGGATATTTTGCTATACACAGCTGAGCTATGAGCTGTTGCCGGATATCTCACAGCCTACGCTGGTGATCACGACCAGTTATCCGGGTGCGGCGCCCGCCAATGTGGAGCAAACGGTAACAAAGAAGATAGAAGACCAGCTAAGTTCCATAGATGCCATCAAGACCATCACTTCCCAATCACTGGAAGGGGTGTCCATCATCACTGCCGAGTTCAACACGGGCAGCAATATAGACCTGAAACAGCAGGAAGTGCAGCGGAAAATAAACAATATCCTGGGTGACCTGCCTACGGACGTAAAATCGCCCGGCATCTCCAAGGTATCGCCCAGCGACCAGCCCATTATGCAACTGATGGCCGTATCAAATCTTGACAACGCGGCCTTTTACGATATCATCAAGAACCAGATAAATCCCTTGTTGCAGCAGGTGCAAGGGGTTGGCGAGATCACGCTTATCGGCGGGCAGGAGAGGGAGATACAGGTGAACATCAACAAGGAGAAATTAGATTATTATGGTCTGTCCATTTTAAATGTCACCCAGGCGATCGCCAATGGCAACCAGGAATTCCCGGCAGGTAAAGTCAAGTCGGAGGGGTTGGGTCAGATGACGGTGAGGCTGTCGGGGAAATACAGTTCCGTTGAACAGCTGAACAATTTGCTGGTTGGCCTGCCGGTCGCCGGCAGTCCGATCCGGCTCAGCGATTTGGCCAGTGTCGCGGACGTCACCAAGGATGTGTCCACTGTCTTCCGGTACAACGGGCAAAACGGTATCGGTATGCTGATAAAGAAACAGGGCGATGCCAATGCGGTGGCCATCAGCAAACAGATAAAAGAAAGGATCGGGACACTGGAGAAAAGGTATGCCGCGGATGGCGTCAAATTCACCATTGCCGATGACACAGCCGACTATACCCTGGATGCGGCCAATGGCGTAGTTGATGATCTGATGCTGGCCGTGATCCTGGTAGCCGTCATCATGCTGTTGTTCCTGCACAGTATCCGTGATTCGCTGATCGTGCTGGTAGCTATCCCCACTTCGCTGATATCAACCTTTATCGCGATATATTTATTTGGGTACACGCTGAATCTGATGACGTTGCTGGGGCTTTCGCTGGTGATCGGGATATTGGTGGATGACAGCATCGTCGTGCTCGAAAATATCCACCGGCATCTGGCCATGGGCAAGGACAAGCGGACTGCAGCCCTTGACGGGCGGAAGGAGATAGGTTTCTCCGCAATAGCCATCACGATGGTAGACGTGGTAGTGTTCGGGCCGCTGTGTCTGATACAAAACAGCATCGGCAGCATCCTGCGTGCGTATTCCTCCACCATCGTGGTTGCTACTTTAATGAGCCTGTTCGTTTGTTATACGCTGACGCCCTGGCTGGCTTCCCGTTTTGGCAAGGTGTCCATCCTGGACAATAAAAAGACATTCGACAAGCCATTGATACTTTTTGAAAAATTGATCACCGGTGTTACCCGGTGGTATTCCAAATCGCTTGCCTGGGTGTTAAGCCATAAAATTATTATGACAGGTATGGTCGTGTTGCTTTTTGTCATGACGGCCGGTGTCATGAAGATGGGGGTGATCGGCAATGAGTTCGTGACGGAGAGCGATAAAGGCCAGTTCAGGCTTGCGTTGGAATATGACAAGAACACTACCGTGCTGCAAAATAATTTACGTACCAGGAATATCGAGGACTATTTAAGACAACAGCCCGATGTCACCACTGTCTTCAGCAATGTGGCCGGGGCCAGCACCTCGTCCATAGTGGCCGGTGTAGGTGCGGATTATAAATCCGAGCTGACAGTCACCCTGGTGGACAAAAAAGACCGCCGGCTGCCGACGGAAAAGCTGATGCTGCAAAAAAGCCAGGATCTGGCGCGGCATTTTGCCGGAGTAAAGGTAAGTCCCACCATGGTGAGCATGATCAATTCCGGCGAGCCCATTCAAATAGTGCTCAACGGAGAAAACAGCACCCAGCTGATGGCTGCTGCGGGCGATCTGAAAAGACGCATCCAGGCCATACCGGGCGCCATCAACGTAACCTTGAGCGTGGAAGAGGGCAACCCGGAAGTGGAGGTGAATATTGACCGGGAAAGGATGGGGCAGTTGGGGCTTAGCATCAACCAGGTGGGGGCTGTGCTGAAAAACGCTTATGCGGGTAATGACGATGCCAAATATCGCGTGGGTACCAATGAGTACGATATCAAAGTAAAGTTTGACGACTTCGACAAGCACAGCGTGGAAGATGTAAAAAATATCTCGTTCCTCAATACGACTGGACAGCTAATAAAGCTTTCGCAGTTTGCCGATGTGGTGCAGGGAAGCGGCCCCAGTGTGTTAGAACGTAAAGACCGCCGTACGTCCGTGACCGTAAAAAGCAATGTGCTGGGGATCACCTCCGGAGTAGTGGCGGATGAGATAAAAAAATCCCTTTTAGCGCAACCCTTGCCGACGGGCATCGATCTGCGCTGGAGCGGTGATATCGAACGGCAGGGCGATTCTTTCGGTGCGATGGGAATGGCCATTATCGCAGCGATACTGCTGATGTACCTGGTGATGGTGGCCCTGTACAATAATTTCGTGTATCCATTCGTGGTGTTGTTCTCTATTCCAGTGGCCTTTGTAGGCGTATTCCTGGCCCTGGCGCTTACGAAATCGTCCATGAGCATCTTTACGATACTCGGGATGATCATGCTCCTCGGACTAGTGGCTAAAAACGCTATCCTGATCGTCGACTTTGCCAATCACCGGAAAGAGCATGGCGACAGTACCTGGAAGGCATTGCTGGAGGCAGGGCGGGAAAGGCTTCGTCCTATCCTGATGACCACTTTGGCGATGGTGATCGGCATGCTGCCGATAGCCACTTCCAGCGCGGCGGGCAGCGAATGGAAGAGCGGTCTGGCGTGGGTGATCATCGGTGGTCTTTCATCCAGTCTTTGTCTTACGGTGTTTGTGGTGCCGATGGTATACTACTGTGTGGACAGGGTGGGGGATAGGTTCAGAAGATGGGTTTCGGCGAGGAATCAAAGAAAGGCGACGGCAGTTATTTAGGGGTATAAAAAAGGAGGGCTTTACTTCAGGCAGGCGTTGATTTACGGGCAGGTGTTACGTTGCCCCCGACCGCGATGGTCGGGGGCTTTTTCCGATTATCAGAAATGTATCGACGCGTGTCTGCGGTGCGCGGCTTTGTGCCGGCGGAAGTGTTTCTTCGCGGGTGAGTAAGTGAGGATGCCCGCGGCACGGCTCTGGTCAGTGCCCGTCTTCCCACTGAAAGCCTAAAGTCCCTTTGTCACAAAAAAGTAAAATCCTTCACAAATGGAACGATCATTCCAAAAAACAACCTACCTTTACGGAACGATCAGTCCAAAATAAATAAATCAATAGAAAAGTAAAAATCATGAGCAAGTTAGCAAACAAAGTCGCCGTAGTAACCGGCGCTTCAAAAGGAATTGGTGCACAAACTGCCAAAGGCCTCGCAGCCGCCGGCGCATCAGTAGTCGTCAATTACTCCTCTTCTAAAGAAGGTGCCGATAAGGTGGTCGCAGAGATCAAGAGCAAAGGCGGCAAGGCCATCGCCGTCCAGGGCGACGTGTCCAAGGCCGCTGATGTAACCCGCCTCTTTGCGGAGACGAAAAAGGCCTTCGGCGGCGTCGATGTCCTGGTCAATGACGCCGGCATCTATAAGTTCACGACGCTGGGAGAGATCACGGAAGAAGAATTCCACCGCCAGTTCAATACCAACGTCCTCGGCTTGCTGCTGACGACCCAGGCGGCGGTAAAAAACTTTGGCGCCAACGGCGGCAGCGTAATTAATATCGGCTCGGCCGTCACTCGCCTGACCCCGGCCGGAAGTTCCATCTACACGGCCACCAAGGGCGCAGTCGACGCCATCAGCGGCGTCCTGGCCAAAGAACTTGGAGGGAAGAAGATCAGGGTCAACTCGCTCAACCCCGGCATGGTAGAGACTGAAGGCACCCATACCGCCGGATTCATCGGCAGCGATTTCGAAAAACAGCTCGCTTCCCAGTCGCCCCTTGGCCGCATCGGGCAGCCCGGAGACATTGCATCGATCGCCGTTTTCCTCGCCTCGGATGATTCCGGCTGGCTCACCGGCGAAACGCTGACAGCCAGCGGCGGTGTCCACTAAAATAATTAGCTTTGCTTATCATTCCGGTAAGCAAAGCTAATTCCATCATGGCAAGAACAAAAGATTTTGATGAGACCGAAGTATTGGCAAAAGCCATCAAGCTATTCTGGCAGAAAGGATACAATGGCACGTCCATGCAAGATCTCGTGGACGGCTTAGGGATCAGTCGTTCCAGCCTGTACGATACCTTCGGGGACAAGCGCCAGCTGTATCTGAAAGCATTGCAGAGCTACCAGCAGCAAGAGACCGCAAAAATAGCGCAACTTCTTAATGGATCCGTTCCGGCAAAAGCCGCGATTCGTCAATTAATGGACCTGACCATCCTTGAAATGATCCGGGATAAGCAGCACAAAGGCTGTTTTCTCATCAACTCCGCAGTCGAAACCGCCTCCCATGATAAGGACACCAACGCCATCATCTGTCAGAACGAACAGCAATTGGAAAACGTCTTTTATGCGGTCATCAAAAGCGGACAAAGCAATGGAGAGATTTCCGGCAAAAAAGACCCCAGGGCGCTCGCCCGCTTCCTCTACAATAACATCGTCGGCATCCGCGTCACCGGTAAATCTACCACGGACAAAGCCGCTTTTGAAGACATCATCCAGTTGACCATGTCCGTTTTGGATTAGCTCCCGGCCAGATCAAGAGATCCCAACACAGACTATTCTTCCCGTTAGTCTCTGTTAATTAATATGGGATTGGTCGTGGGATCAGATGTTTTGTCGGTCAAGCAGGAAATAAATTGCTAAAGACTTTTGTCGCCGAACCGGGAAAAATAAAGCATGGTTTTTCTGCAGATGGGGCCAACGAATTGAAGTATACTGGAATCCGGAAAGCCAGTTTTAACTATAGTGGACAATTTCAGTGCATACAGGAAAAAATAAAGCTATTCGTCCCTAACAGGGGGGATGCCCGATGGCCGGCAGGTGACGACAAGTCCGCATCTGGCCATGGAATAGCGGGCGGAATGAAATATTTTTTGCCTTTTCGGGTGATCATCCTATCTTTTTTGACACTTATCAGAAACGGTATCACACAATGAACAAAGAAATGGAAGACCCGATGATCGATCTGTACAGGGAGAGCTTTCCCCATTTCGCGCGGATGG
>Ga0105237_10001232_pt1 | contig 34099 bp, 31 predicted proteins | sample KBSC24metaG_FD_81520 | JGI IMG/M metagenome (GOLD analysis project Ga0105237, IMG submission 81520) | Corn rhizosphere microbial communities from Kellogg Biological Station, Michigan, USA - KBS C2-4 metaG | ecosystem: Host-associated > Plants > Roots > Rhizosphere > Soil | place: Michigan, USA... | reverse complement strand
GTCGGCCAGTTTGCCATAATAAATGGCGGCGGTGTCTTTCAAACAGGCTTTTTCAGTGGAAATGCCGGCATAAAGTGTAGAGGTAGAATTAATCTTCAGATTGGTCCAGCCTTTAGAGTTCATGAAGGAGCTGGCTGCGAGAGCGCCGCTAAAATTCTGTAGGGCCTCTTTGTATTTGGCGGCGTTGTAGTCATTTGCACCGATCTGGAAATATCCCTGGTAGATCTCGTTGACGGGTTTGTAGCCGTCCATCTGGAGCAATAACAGCTTCTTGTCGTCAATCTCCGTGTATTTTTTCAGGGCTTCGAAGGCCTGGTCACGGGCATCAGGGTACTGGGTCCTGAGTTGGTCGTTAGCGGCAAGAGCGTTATAGATCTTCAGTTTGGTGTAGTAAGTTTCTGAGTTCTTCTGATTTTTTTCGACTGTAACGGCCTTGTCAATTTCGGCTTTGGCCTCGGGCAGCTTGTTAGACTTCAGGAGGTCTTTTGCCTTATCGACGCTTTGTGCGAACAGGCCCACACCTGCAGCCGCAAGGAAACCAGTTAGAAGGAGTCTTCTCATTTTTTGATTATTTATATTAGATATACAATTTCAAATTACTGAACATCAACACTTTACCGCAAATAACCTGCCAATCTTCCGATCCGGGTGACGGGGCCTGGGACTCTGGAACCTTTTGGTCCGGGTATCTGGCCTTAGGACTCGGGGTTGGGTCGGACTCGTTGGTTCCGGGCGCCGGGTCTTAGGATTCGGGGGTCGGATCGGGCTCGTTGGATCCGGCTGATGGGTCGGCTCCAGGTGTCTGGTCAGGCTCAGCGCCTGGCGATTGATCTTCCGCTGGTGTGGTGGAAGGATCCAGGACTGGTCCGCTGCCTTCTTCGGCTGTATCTGTTATGGCCGCATTGGTTTCTTCTTCGAGTTTGTCCAATTTGGTGATCGCGGCGATCTCATCCGTCTCGTCAAGCCGGATGAGCTTAACCCCCTGGGTAGCGCGGCCCTGTTCGCTGACGCCGGCGACAGACATCCGAATGGTGACGCCGCTCTTACAGGTGATCATAAGGTCTTCGGACTCAGTGACGTCCAGAATACCCACTAATTTACCGGTTTTCTCTGTGACGCTGATAGTTTTTACGCCTTTTCCGCCGCGATTGGTGATACGGTACTCGTCTATGGGGGTACGTTTGCCATAACCTTTTTCGCTGACGACAAGGACAGTACGGGTCTTGTCTTCCCTATTGACACAGATCATGCCAATCACTTCGTCGCCCGTGTCGTCGACTTCGATGCCGGCGACTCCGATGGCGCCACGTCCGGTGGGGCGTACTTTTTCTTCTTCGAAGCGGATGGCGCGACCGCTCTTCACGGCCATGAGAATTTCGGAGTTACCGTCGGTAAGACGTGCTTCCAGCAATTCGTCGCCTTCTACGATAGTGATAGCATTGACGCCGGTCTGCCGCGGGCGGCTAAAATCTTCCAGCGAGGTCTTCTTAATAATCCCCTGTTTGGTACAAAGTACGATATGATGGGTGTTGACAAAGGCTTCGTCTTTCAGGTCCTGAACGTCGACGATGGCGCGGACCTTGTCATCGGGTGGTATCTGGATGAGGTTTTGGATAGCCCTGCCCTTACCATTTTTTTCGCCGTCGGGTATCTCATAAACGTTCAGCCAGTAACACCTGCCCTTTTCCGTGAAAAAGAGCATGGTATGGTGGGTAGAGGCAACGAAGAGGTGTTCGATAAAGTCTTCTTCCCGGGTGCGGCCGCCGATGGCTCCGCGTCCGCCGCGGCGTTGCTGGCGGTATTCGGTGGCGGAAGTACGTTTGATGTACCCCAGATGGGAAATGGTGATGACCACGTCTTCTTCGCGGATGAGGTCTTTGATGCTGACCTCATTGTCGAGATAGGTGATCTCCGTCTTGCGTTCGTCGCCAAACTTATCTTTTACTTCCTGCAGTTCTTTACGGATGACGTCAAATCGTTTGCCTTCGTCGGCCAGCAGTTCTTTCAGCCATGAGATGAGTTTCATCAGCTCGTCATATTCCAGGCGGATTTTTTCTCTTTCCATTCCCGTGAGCCTTTGCAAGCGGAGTTCGAGGATGGCGCGGGCCTGGATCTCGTCGAGTCCCCATCCGGCACCCACGAGGCTTTCCCGGGCGATCTCCGGTGTGGAGGATGCGCGTATCAGGGCGATCACTTCATCCAGGTGGTCGAGAGCGATGAGGTAGCCTTGAAGGATGTGGGCTTTTTTCTCTGCCTCTTTCAATTCGAACTTCGTTCTGCGGGTAACCACTTCCATGCGGAAGTCGACGAATTCGCTGATCATATCCCGAAGGTTCAGCGTCTTGGGACGGCCCCGGACGATCGCTACGTTATTGATCCCGTATGAGGTTTGAAGTTCGGTATGTTTATACAGCTGGTTAATGACGATATTGGCGACGGCATCCCTTTTCAGGTCGATAACGATACGTGTGCCTTCCCGTTTGTTCGATTCGTTGTTGATATGGGCGATGCCTTCAATGACCTTTTCGTTGACGAGTTGGCCGATACGGTCGCAAAGCGCATCCCTGTTCACCTGGTAGGGAACTTCCGTTACGATGATCGTTTCGCGTCCGCTGGGTTTGGTATCTACGTGTAATTTGCCTCTCAGCACTACCCTGCCCCGGCCGAAATGCATAGCGGCTTTAACGCCTTCCATGCCATAGATGATCCCGCCGGTGGGGAAGTCTGGCGCCTTGATATGCACCATCAACTCCTCGACGGAGATATCGCGTTTGTCGATGTATGCGACGCAGCCGTCGATGACTTCTGACAGGTTGTGAGGCATCATGTTGGTGGCCATACCGACGGCGATGCCGCTGGAGCCATTCATCAGCAACTGGGGAATGCGGGTAGGCAGTACCGTTGGTTCCGTAAGGGAGTCATCGAAATTAGGCTGAAAGTCGACCGTGTCCTTCTCGATATCTTCCAGCATGTATTCGGCCTGGCGATGCAGACGTGCTTCTATATACCGCATGGCCGCAGGGCCGTCACCATCCTGGTTACCGAAGTTTCCCTGGCCGTCCACCAGGAGATAGCGCATACTCCATTCCTGTGCCATACGAACCATCGCGTCGAAGATGGCGGCGTCGCCATGGGGGTGGTATTTACCCATGACCTCCCCGACGATACGGGCTGCTTTCTTATGGGGTTTATTACTGTGGTTTCCCAATTCGTTCATCCCGTAGAAGATGCGGCGGTGTACGGGCTTGAGGCCATCCCGGACATCGGGCAGGGCGCGGCCGACGATGACAGACATCGAATAGTCGATGTAGGCTGTCTTCATCTGCTCCTCAATATTGACCGGGACGATACGATTGTTGTCTTGAGTTTCCAGTGGCGTGCTGTTATCTTCCATACTCTGTTTTTAGGTGCATCAGACGCGGGGTTGACCACGCCCGGATGCGAAACTTTTCCCCGGAAGAGAACCATCGGTTCTCAGGCCAAAGGCGAATGATCAGCCGGTTCCAAGGGGATGGCAAATTTACTTTTTTTGCCCCTGAAAACCCGTTAAAAAAGCCCTTTTTTTTGAATCCTTTTTTATCCACGAATGTGGATAGATAATGGCAGGAAAAGCCTCTATTCCAGCCAGGCGCCCTTTACGAGGTCGCCATCCACCTCGACATAAATATGCTCCTGCAGGGTAGTAGCAAGGGAGAGACCGGTATAATCGGGTTGTATGGGGAAGGTTTTGTGGGTTCTTTCTACCAGCACCAGTGCTTCTATTTTACGGGGGTGATGGTCCAGAAAGGGTTTCATGGCATAGAGCATGGTTTTTCCGCTCATGGCGACGTCGTCGATGACGATGATGACCTGGTCGTCGAAGGGCAGGTTTTCGCTGAGGGTTACGGGACCGGGGTTTCGTTTATCGAGGGAGATGGAGATGAGCCGGGTAGAAAGCCGGCCGCCGGTGATCTCTTCCAGCAGGCGTTGGATATTCCGGGCGATGATACTGCCGCTGTCCCGGATGCCGGCAAGGATGAGTTGTTGTTCATCGGAATTGTTCTCCAGTATTTCGTAGGCCATGCGGCGCAGCTTCTTTTCTGCCGCCTGTTGGGTTAAGATGTAATTCTTCATAAGTGATGATGGGACACAAATTACGGTATAACGGCAAATCACTTATCTTAGACCTCATAATAAATTTTCTATGGTCCTTCTTCAGCAACTATTGTTTGTCCTGGTCGTGGGTGTAGCGATCGGTCTGTTTGCTAAAAAGGTGCGGCAGATCAGGCGGAATATCTTATTGGGCAAAGACGAGGACTATACGGATAATCCCGGTGTGCGCTGGAAAAATGTATTCCTGCTGGCGTTTGGGCAGAAAAAGATGTTCCGCAATCCGTTAGTGGCGGTCATCCATTTTGTGATCTATGCCGGATTTATCATCATCAATATTGAAGTGCTCGAAATTGCGCTCGACGGGTTGCTGGGAACGCACCGGGTGTTTTTTCGTTTTGGCGGGGGGCTATATCTGTTCCTAATAGATGCATTTGAAGTGCTGGCGGTGGGGGTATTTACGGCCTGTGTGATCTTTCTCTGCCGTCGGAATATATTGCGGCTGCGCCGTTTTCTCAGTCATGACCTGGATGGGTGGCCCCGGAGTGACGCCAATTATATATTATTCACCGAGATCGTCCTGATGGGGTTGTTCCTGACGATGAATGCTGCCGACACCTTGCTGCAGACGCGGGGATATGGCCATTATGGAGTGCACCCGACCGGGGATTTTGTCGTGTCGCGGGTACTGCATCCTTTGCTCAACGGATTGAGCAATAACGGACTGGCGGGGTTGGAAAGAACCTGTTGGTGGCTGCATATTGTGGGCATATTTGCTTTTTTGAATTACCTGCCTTATTCCAAGCATTTGCATATCCTGCTGGCCTTTCCCAATGCCTGATACGCCCGGCTGGCGCCTGAGGGGAAATTGCGGAATATGCCGGTGATCCAGCAGGAGGTCTTGTATGCGGTGCAGCCGGAACTGGCTCCGCCTGCGCCGGCCGAGGGAGAAGCCCCCCCACCCCGTTTTGGCGCTAAGGATGTGTTTGACCTGAGCTGGCGGAACCTGCTCGATGCATATTCCTGTACGGAGTGTGGCCGTTGTTCTGCGGCCTGCCCGGCTAATCTTACGGGTAAGGTGTTGTCGCCAAGAAAAATAATGATGGCTACGCGTGACCGTGTCGAAGAGGTAGGGAAGAATATTAATGTGAACGGCAGCTTTAAGGATGACGGAAAAAACCTGTTGAATTATATTTCTGTGGAGGAGTTGCGGGCCTGTACGACCTGTAATGCCTGTGTGGAGGAGTGTCCGGTGAGCATCAGCCCGTTGGAGATCATTGTGGAGATGCGGCGGGCGTTGGTGATGGAGGATAGTAATGTGCCGGCTGAGTGGACGGGGCTGTTCAGTAATATCGAGAATAATTTTGCGCCGTGGAAGTTTAGCCCGGATGATCGGGATAAGTGGGCGACGGAGGTGTAGGGGGGCGTTTTCGGGCGGGGGCCGGCGTTATTGCTTTTTTGCCAGGACAGTCAGTGAGAGGGTGAGGTTGTTCGAGAGTGTGCTGGATCCGCCGACGCCATAGTCCCTGCGATTGATCTGGAAGTCACCTTTAAAGATATAGTCATCGCCCATCGATGTCGCGACAAACGGTATAGCTATTTCCTTTGTCGTCTCCTTGATCGTCAATTTGCCGGTAAGGGTGTAATGGCCGTTCTTGCCGGATGCGGTCAGGCTGCTAGAGACGAACCGGATGCGGGGGTATTTCTCCACGTCAAAATAGGCTTCCTTTTTCAGGTGGTTGTCCCGCATATTGTTGTCCGTATTAATGGAGGCTGCGTTGATGCTGACGTCGAAGTCAGCACTGGCAAGGTGGGCAGGGTCGAAGATGATCTTTCCTTCCAGCCCGCTGAAGGAGCCTTTGGTATTGAATCCGAAGTTCTTGATCTCGAAGGTGATGGAAGAGCCTTCATCGGTAGGTTTGTATTCCTGGGCGAAACAGGCGGTCAGGGTCAGTTGTAGAAATGCGAGTGCAAAAAATTGCTTCATGTTGTTAAAGGTAAACGATCGGCCTGAAAATACAGTTGCCTGTCAATTGGCGGCCACCCGCTTTTGTAGTTTTTTAACATCGAGAAAGCATATCTCCTGGCGGTTGTAGGAAAGGATGCCTTCCGTCTCCAATTCATTGATCATGGTGGTGACCGTCTGCCGGCTGCTGCCGATGAGGCTGGCTATGTCCTCATGGGTCAGGTAATTGGGGATACAGAACCCTTCAGCCGTGTTTTCGCCGAGATTTTGCTCTACCAGCTGCCAGAGGAAGTGGATGAGGCGGGTTTTGACATCTTTATTGAGCAGATTGATCAGGCGGTTCTCAATATTGCGGAGTTTGGCGCCCACCTGTTTGCTGTATTTGAGAGCCAGGTCGGGTCTGTTCTTGAGCAGGCGTTCGAAGTCGTCGATGGTGAAGGCGCAAATGCTGACGTCGTGTTTATAGGCCTGGGCAAATTCCCCGTGCAGGTTGTTGCGTTCGAGACTGAACTGGCCAAAGAGTTCTCCTTTCTGGATGATCTCCTTGATCTTTTCGTTGCCATCTTCGTCGATGAAGCCGATCTTGATGGTTCCTTCCTTGACGAAATAGACTTTATTATGGTTATAGGCCTCGAAATAGATGTATTCTCCTTTGGGTACATCGATGACGTGATGTTGTACTTTCAGTTCCTTATACTCCTCGTCGGACAAATGGCACCAAAGGTCATAATCTTTTATCCAGAACAAGCTGTCGTCGCCCGGCATATCTATACTATTTAGCGATTAAAGTTACGTCTTCGGCCGATAAAGTTTGTCTTTTTTATTGGCGGGATGTAACTTACGTTTACACAAAAATAGTTCCTATGCACGTACCTACGATGGCGGAGTTTGCAGCAAAGGGCGAAAGTCCGGATATCCTGTTCTGGGTGGGATGTTCCGGCAGTTTTGACCAGCGGGCGCAGAAGATCACCAAGGCCTTTGCCACCATCCTGGACAAGGTGGGTATGCGTTATGCCATCCTGGGTAAAGAGGAGTTATGTACGGGTGATCCTGCCCGCAGGGCCGGCAATGAGTTCCTGTTCCAGATGACGGCCTACCAGAATATTCAAGTCCTGAATAATTATGGTATTAAAAAGATCGTCACCACCTGCCCGCACTGTTTCAATATACTTCAGAATGAGTATCCTGAACTGGGTGGGTCATATGAGGTGGTACATCATACCGTATTGTTACAGCAGTTGATCGACGCGGGAAAGATCGTTCTGAAGGAAGGCGGTCCCTATAAAGGTAAACGGATAACGTATCATGATAGTTGTTACCTGGGCCGGGCCAACAATATCTATGAAGCGCCCCGGAAGGTGCTGGAAGCGCTGGATGCAGAACTGGTGGAGATGAAACGCTGCCGGAGCAAGGGGCTGTGTTGCGGCGCCGGGGGGGCGCAGATGTTCAAGGAAGAGGAAAAGGGGGTGAACCGGGTGAATTTTGAGCGCAGCGGGGAGGCACTGGAAACCGGGGCGGCCCTGGTAGCGGCGGCCTGTCCTTTTTGTAATACCATGCTGACGGATGGGGTTAAACATGCCGAAAAAGAAGAGAGTGTTAAAGTGGTGGACATTGCAGAGCTAATTGCGGCTTCGATGGTTTAACTTTGCACCCGGCTCGTCTGCGGCGGGCCCAAAAATAGTAGTGATATGAACGCACATCATACAGAGTTGTTACCGGCTGATTTTGCCGGAAATTCGCGGGTTTGGGTTTACCAGAGCCATCGGCTATTCTTTTTATCCGAGGCGTTGGAGATAGAAACGATGCTGGAAGAGTTTGTCAGCGACTGGAAATCGCATGGAACGCCGGTGAAGGGATATGCCAATCTATTCTATGGGCAGTTTATTATGCTGATGGCCGACGAGACGGCTTCCGGCGTCAGCGGATGCAGTACAGACAGTTCGGTACGGTTGATAAAAGCCATCGAGGAGCGTTTCCAGGTGCAGCTGTTCGACCGGCTGACGCTGGCTTTTCAGCGGGATGGTAAGACGCAGATGGTGCCATTGTCGCAATTCGCTTATGCGCTGGAAAATGGGTTGATCACGGCGGAGACCTTGTATTTCAATAATACGGTGCTGACCAAGGATGAGCTGGCGACGAAATGGCTGATCCCTGTGAAGGATAGTTGGTTGGGTGCAAGGTATTCCTTACATTTGCCCTCCAAAGAAATTTTGCGGAAGTAGCTCAGTTGGTAGAGCGACAGCTTCCCAAGCTGTAGGTCGCGGGTTCGAACCTCGTCTTCCGCTCATGCAGGGCCGCTCGGAAATGAGCGGCTTTTTTTATTAAAAATTGTATCTTTGGGGTATAAAAGCCGGGGGTGCTATCCCCGGACTTTTTCCATCAGTGTCAGCTACGTTAGTAGCTGAATAATGGAGATCGCTAACTTGATTATCATCAAAATCTTGATGATGTAGCCCAGTAGTTCACTACCGGGCTTTTTCATTTTAGCCATAAGAGAAAAAATCGGGGTTTTACAGCCCGAAAAAACTTCACGTGCGCAGCACATGGAGCCGCACCGTCATTTTTTTTAAATGGCTAAATAGCAGCAGGAATAGAATATTCCTGAACCCTCGTCAAGCGCGGCTACAAAGATATTTACTCTTTAAATAAATTTTGGAAAAAAATGGTTTTCGAAAAGCGAAAAGCCGCTCCTGTGAGCGGCTTTTCTTATGGGGAGGTAAAAGGCATCCAGGGCATTTAGCGAATAACCATCACTGTTCCCTTGCGGAAAACGGGTTGTTTGGTTTCCGTGCTGAAATAGTGCACCATCCAGACGAAGGCGCCGGGGGATACTTTTTTTCCGTGGAAAGAGCCATCCCAGGCCAGGTCGGGGTTAAAGCTGCGGAAGACCAGTTCGCCGTAACGGTCGTAGATATTCATTTCGAAATTGGTCATTTCGCAGGCATGCAGTGGCCGGAAGGTGTCGTTGCGGCCGTCATCGTTGGGAGTGAAGGCATTGGGCAGGAGCAGCTGACAGTCACAGGCGCTGAAGTTGATAGTCGCCGTAAGGGTGTCGGAGCCGCAGCCATTGGTCGCGACGACGGTGTAGATGCCCGGCACTGTAGGGCGGTAGGCGGTGGTATGCGAACTGTCCTGCCAGGCATAGGTATCGGCATTACCCTGTACCTGCAACAGGAAATCTTCTCCATTACAGAGGGTAGTATCTTTCAGCATCTGGACTTTCAGGCTGTCGTCAAAGGCGACATTGAGGGTGTCGGTATAAACACATTGGCCTACGGTGGCCGTAACGGCGTATTTGCCGGGCCGGTAGACAAAATAAGTGGACTGGCCTGTTGCATTCTGGTCATCGCGTTGGGCCGGTATCGCTGACCAATTGTAGACGCCGGTGCCGAAGTCTGCGTCCAGGACGAGGGTGCTGCCTTTGCAGATGGCGGTATCGTGAAAATCGAGCGGTTTATCGCCGCGATAGGTGACGAGTACGGTATCCGTAACCTGGCACTGCCCCTGGTAAGTCGCAAAAACATAATAAAGGCCGGCATCTTTGATAGAGATCATGCTGTCCCGGGAGCCGGTGTTCCAGTCGTAGGCCGTTGCGCCGGGAAAGGCGGCGTTAAGCGAAAATATCTGTTTGGGACAAAGCAAGGTATCGGGGCCCAGATCGAATGGTGGCGACAGAGGAAGCGAATAGGTGATCGAGACGGTGTCGCTATAAACGCCGCAACCGGGGACGGTGACTATTGCCACATAGGTGCCGCCGGGATAATGGGTAACCAGTTGGTCGCCCGTGAAGGGCAATGTGGCGCCATTGAGTTTCCAGACATAGGTACCGTTCTGCGAAGCGGCATTCAACTGCAGGTTGCTGCTGTCGCACATGATATGATCTTTACCAAGATGGAACGAGGGGGTATCGCTGGAGAATACGCCGATGCTGTCGGTGATATTACAGCCATTGACGGCGACGGTAAAGATGCCGGACTTTTTGACCCGGAGCGTGTCGGTATGCGTCGTGTCGGCATCATTCCAGGTGTAGGTAGCCCCGGGCACCTGGGGACCCCTGATGAGGGTGTCGGGAGCTTTACCGCAGACATAGATATCAGGGCCAAGGTTGAAATTCATCGGTGTCACGATCGTGATAGTATCCCGGATCCTGATCGTGTCGTTATTTTTATACCAGACATCGAGTTCCAGGAAGTATTGACCGGGTGTCGCGTAAGTATGACGGGGCGCCTGGGCGCCGGAGCTATCGTTATATCCGGACCCGGGATCGCCGAAATGCCATTTGAAATAGTCTGGTTTGAAAAAGGTATCCAGCTTGGGTGAGCCGAAAAGGATCGTCGAGTTAACACAGGTGGACGTATAACTGATGGTATCCTTTGCCGTCTGCGCATAGCCGGACGCAGGCAGCAGTAGCGCCACCAGCGGGAAAGCGAACAGACAGAGGATATGGGAAAAGCGCCTGGACATTGGGATAAAGCCTTGTTAATGGTATACGTTGCTTGTTAATGGTGTACTTTAAGTAAGGTACGGACCTGTTGAACAGACTGGTTCTGCAAACGGGCATAATAGACCCCGTCCGCCAGAAAGCTCGTATTCACGGTGACGGAATAAGTTCCCTGGATATAATCCTGGTCGACGGGGACCATCACGAGACGCCCGGCGGTGTCGAACAGCTGTACCAGCGTATGTCCGCCATTGGTCTTAAACGTGATGACCGTGCTGGTCGTAAAAGGATTGGGTGCATTGGCGATAAGACTATTGCCCAGATCGTTGAGGTCATTATAGGTGTTGCCGCAAGCCGAATTCTTGATAAAGGGCAGGTACTGATAGTTCTTCAGCAGCATGGTCGAGACATCATCCGGCGAGACGCAGAACCAGTCGCGAAGTATACTCGAGTATACCGATCTGAAATCGTATTGCATGGGGAGATTGCTCTCGACCTTTGCAGCCGAGAGATCGGGTGTTTGTCCCAGCACCCCTGTCTGTGCCGCGTCTCCGAAAATGAATACCGGTTGTGCTGCGCCGTGGTCCGTACCCATGCTGCCGTTGGAAATAATGCGGCGGCCGAATTCGGAAAAGGTCATGCCTAAAACCTGTTTGCTGACACCAAGGGCTTTACAGTCATTCATAAAAGCGGTGATCGCATCCGAGGTGTCCTTCAGCAGGATAGCATGGCCGCCGGTGGTGGTGTCTCCCGAGTTGACCTGGTTGCCATGCGTATCGAAATTCCCATAGCTCACCATATACACTTTTGTCTTGAGGCCGCCGGCGATAAGCCGGGCTACTGTCTTAAGCTGTGCGGCCAATTCATTATCGGGATAGGCTACCTGTTGCGTCACTTTTTTGGCGGCGGCCTCGATGGCGTCGGCGTATTTGTTGGTCTGCCGGGCGACGGCACGCAGATAGGTCAGCTCATTGCCCATCGGCGTATCGGGTTCGGGTTCGGTGATGCCATTGATCAGATTGTAAAACTCCGTATCGGTGGGTACGGCCATTGCCGTTGTCCCGGCATTCGACATAAATACCGGCGAGATCACCGATCCTATCTGGATGGCCAGCGGATCGGGCATATCTGCATTGGGATAGCCGACGGGGAAGTTGGTATAAGTTTGAGAAAGAAAGCGGCCGGTCCAGCCGGTATTGAGGGTCTGTGTTGCGTCGGCGCCGGTGAGCCAGATGTCCATCGACCGGAAATGCGAGCCATCCGGCGAAGGGTAACCGACGGACTGCAGAACGGCCAGCTGATCGTTATTATACAGCCCCTGCATGCCGGTGAGAGAAGGATGGAAGCCTTGTTTGAGATTGTTGGTCAGTTTCAGCGCCTTTCCTTCCGGGATGGCAATATTAGAGCGGGCGGCATTATACTGCCCATATTTTTCCAGCGGTATGACCGTATTCAGTCCATCATTGCCGCCAACCAACTGGACAAGCACCAATACATGGTCATTTTCGGTAGCTCCGGCCAGGTCTCCCAAAAAGGGCAGGCTGGACAGCGCGTTAATTTTAAAACCGCCCAACATCGTGACCGGCGCTATTGCTCGTATAAAATCTCTTCTTCGCATAAGGATATTGTTAGCAGGTTTACGACAAATGGTATTCGGGTAAATTCATCAGGTATTTATAAAGGGTTCGCAGTTTGGTATCAACGACGGCGTAGGCTGCCATATCGTTGGGATTGGCCAGGTAGTCCAGCCAGGCATTGGTCCAGTACATATCGTTGGTAAGGCCTCCCAGCAGGATGGATTGTTTCAGCAGCGTAACGGAACTGTCCGACAGCGGCGGCCGGAGCAGTATGTCGAGCGAGTCGGCGATCAACCGGTTGGGATCCTGTGGCGCAGGCAGACGACTGGCGAAACCAACGGCGTCGATCTTTAGCGTCGTGCCGTCCTTCATGTCTCCAACGCCGATGAGCAGGTCGGTGTAGAAATTCCGTTGGGAATAGGTAACGGAATTGATCCATAATTCGTGGTACTGCGGCGCTTCGCGATAGGCGTCCCATCCGGCCACCAGCTCGATGACCATGATCTCCTGCTGCAACTCCGAGGCACGCTCGGAAAGCATGGTCCAGGCATTATACTGGCCAGCGTTGTCTGTCGGGATGGCGACCTGGTATTCCCGGCAGAGGCCGATCAGCAGATCCAACGGACTTTTGATGATACAGGCTCCGGAGTTGACCAGGTCGTAAAAATGCTGGCTTTTGAAAAGGGCGGAAAGGGCTTCGGTGATGTTGTAGTTCTTCCGGAGGATGGCGGCCATGGGGGTGATGACATTTGCCTCGATGGTATCATCCGTCTTATAGTAGACAAAAAAGTTATAAAGCTTGCGGCAAAGGAATTTTGCGGATTCCTGGGTGGAGAAAAGCATGTCCAGCAGCCTATCTACTTCGCCGGCGCCGGCCGCTCCCGAATAACCGGTGATGATATTAGTATTATAAAACCCCGAGAATTCCTTATTAGTATCGTCGTGGTCGCCGGCCTGGAACAGGTAATTGAACTGAAGATCGACAGTATGGCCTGTGAGTGCCCGGGCGGCATTGCGGACGTCGGCTTCGAGATATTGCGAGCCTGGTCCCTTCCCTATTGTATACAGCTCCTGTAATTCCCGCCCATAATTCTCATTGGGCGCTGTTTTAGTATTCGTGCTGCCCGTAAGAAAGATCAGCATGGCGGGGTCCAGCGTGATCGCTTTTACCATGGCGCGAACATCTCCGAGAGCGTATTTGCGGAGGGTAAGATATTGATTGTACCAGAGCTCGCAGGGGATGTCGTCCAGGTGGTTGAGAGCGTTCATGGCGAAATGGTTGTGCCAGAACAGGGTCATCTTCTCGTGGATGGAGCGGCCGCAATTGAGCATCTGTCCTATCCACCAGGCTTGCAGGGAGCGCAGCCTGTTGGTGTTCATGTCATCATCCTGGTAAAGCAGACCGGTCCCTACCCAGGTGAGAAAGGAGGCGACACCTGTAGGATCGGCCCCATAATTATTCAGCGGCCTGGTAGCGGGAACGGGTGTAGACTGTAGCAACTCGTCTACCGCCTGCGACATAGAAAGGCTTTTAAAATGACTGACATCCTGGATTGTCGCTCCGAAAAGCGTTCTTTTCAGCAGGTGTGCTACCTGGGGGGTGTCCCAGTCTCCAGTATAAGGATCAAGGCCGGCCGGGCTACCCGGAAATACGTGCTTCATGGTGTATTGAATTATAGCAGGGGTCTGTTTTGAACGGGCCCTTTATTATTTTTGATAGATCGCGATAATGCTACCGTTGGAAAATTTCACGGATCCGGCGCTGCCGCTCACCACAAAAGAGAAGCTGCCGCTGACTACTCCATTATAAGTCTTGGGAAACTTATCTACCTGAACAAAATTGGTGCTGTCCTTTGTATTATAGTAAATGTTACCCTTACCGTCGGTGTAGGTGACAAGGAGATCATCTCCTTTAAAACGGCCGGTCGTATCACTGAGCAGCCGGATACCGAGGCTGCCCTTTTTCACCGAAGTGTCGGAGTATTGACCGGAGATCAGCGTGGTATGTGTACTATTTACGTCTTGAGTATATACGAGATTGATGGAGTAAGTGAGCAGGGAGTCATTTGCCTTTACAGCGATGGAAGATTGTGGTATAGCGGGTGTTGCAGGCCCATTGCTGCTTTTGCCGCAGGCGTAAATGACACAACATAGGAACAACAGGGATGTTAGCCGGGGTCCGTTTTTCATAGAAGTCCAGTTTTGGCTAGGCTGGTTAGGCCCTGCGTTGCAATTTTCAGGCCAACCTCTTTTTCTGTGGAAAGATTATTGATTCATAAGGGGTTAGAGAATCCTGGGCTTTGTCCGGTGTTGCGGCCCTGTATTCAACTTATATTATAGATATTCTGTATTATATTTTGATTATCAATATTTGTTTTTTGCTATCTCAATAAAAAGATGAAGCAATTATGGGTCGGGCGGGTTGAATAAGCAATGAAGACCGGCTGGCATTCCGGGAGGCCCTGGTCGGGCAGAGGATCTGCCTGGTGGAGGGCGGACAGAGTGAAACATTGCCGGGAAGGGCGCTGCCAACTTGTCACGCGCAATCGGTTTTCTACTTATCTTTGCGGTCTAAACTGAGAAGACAGATGTTGGAATCGTTGAGCACCAAGGTACATGATGAAAATCGGCAAGGCGAGGCCTATGCTCCTTTGGCTGTTACTACCCGGGAATACAAGAAGAAGTTTTATATCGAGAGTTATGGCTGTGCGATGAATTTTTCGGATAGTGAGATCGTGGCTTCCATTTTGAATGACAATGGGTTCGGCGCTACCGGGAATTATACCGAGGCGGACCTGGTGCTGTTGAATACCTGTTCCATCCGGGAGAAAGCGGAGCAGACGGTGCGTCAGCGGCTGCATTTGTTCCGGCAGGTAAAGGAAAGCCGGCCGGGGATGCTCATCGGGGTATTGGGCTGTATGGCCGAGCGATTGAAAGGCAAGCTCCTGGAAGAAGAGAGGCTGGTCGACATGGTGGTAGGGCCTGATGCCTACCGTACCTTGCCGGGGTTGATCGAAGAGGCAGAAACGGGTCAAAAGGCTGTCAATGTATTACTCAGCCGGGATGAGACCTATGCGGACATATCCCCGGTGAGGCTGGACAGCAATGGGGTAACGGCCTTTGTCAGCATTATGCGGGGGTGCAACAACATGTGCGCCTTTTGTGTGGTGCCGTTCACCAGGGGGCGTGAGCGCAGCCGGGATGCGGAATCCATTGTAAGAGAATGTACTGAACTGTTCGACAAAGGATATAGAGAAGTCACTTTATTGGGTCAGAATGTGGATAGCTATTACTGGATGGACGAGGCTGCCGACAAGGTCGTTACGTTTGCCCAATTGCTCGAGAAAGTAGCGCTTATCGATCCCTTATTGCGGGTGCGGTTCTCCACCTCTCATCCGAAGGATATCACCGATGAAGTATTGCATACGATAGCGCGTTATGAGAATATCTGTAATTATATTCATCTGCCGGTGCAGAGTGGCAGTACGAGGATCCTCCAATTAATGAACAGGACCTATACGCGGGAGTGGTATATGGCCAAGGTGGACAGGATACTGTCGATCATCCCTGACTGTGGGTTGAGCTCGGATATCATTACCGGGTTCTGCACGGAGACGGAGGAAGATCACCAGGACAGTCTGAGCCTGATGGCCTACGCGCGCTATGATATGAGTTATATGTTCTTTTACAGCGAGCGGCCGGGTACGCTGGCAGCCCGCCGTTACGCAGATGATGTGCCGGAAGAGGTGAAAAAAAGAAGACTGGATGAAGTCGTAAAATTGCAAAACAGGCTCTCGCTGGAAAGCAATAAGCGGGATATTGGCAAGAGGGTGAAGGTGCTGATCGAAGGGGATTCGAAAAAGAGCGCCGGAGACTGGCGGGGTCGGAATAATCAGAATAAGGTGGTAGTGTTTTCCAAGGAAGGGGGAGCGTATAAAAAAGGCGATTATGCCTGGGTGAAGGTAACGGATTGCACCGGGGCGACATTGATAGGCAGTGCTGTTCAAGGCGATTAAAATAAATTAAATCATAAAATATTTCCGGCCGCGGGCTGGAAATGGGTGGGCTTATGGAAATTCAATCAATAAAAAACCGGTTTGGCATCATAGGTAATTCACCGTCGCTGAACTTTGCTTTGCAGGTAGCGGCGCAGGTTGCCGGTACAGATCTGACCGTGTTGATCAATGGAGAAAGCGGGGTGGGAAAAGAGGCGTTTTCGATGATCATTCATGCGCTGTCCGGGCGAAAGCATAATTCCTTTATAGCGGTCAACTGCGGGGCCATTCCTGAGGGGACGATCGATTCGGAATTGTTCGGACATGAGAAAGGGTCTTTTACAGGAGCGGTAGATTCGCGCAAAGGGTATTTCGAGACCGTCAACGGGGGCACTATATTCCTGGACGAGATCGGGGAGATGCCTTTGGGAACGCAGGCGCGGCTGTTAAGAGTGCTCGAGGCGGGTGAATTCATCCGGGTAGGTTCGTCAAAAGTGCAAAAGACGGATGTACGGGTGATCGCGGCCACTAACAAAGACCTGCTGGAACTGACAGATAAAGGGAGGTTCAGGGAAGACCTGTATTACCGGTTGAGCACCGTACCGATACGCGTCCCGTCACTACGGGACAGAAAAGAAGACATTCCGTTGTTATTCCGTAAGTTCGCTGTCGACTTTGCCGAGCGGTATAAAACGGCGCCTGTGCAACTGGACGAAGAGGCGAAAAATCTGTTAATTAATTACTCCTGGCCTGGTAATGTCAGGGAATTGAAAAATATTGCAGAGCAGATATCCGTTCTATCGGAGGACAAACACGTTACGTCTGCCGGGCTGAGACGGTTTATTCCCGAGACATCGGGAAACCGGTTGCCGATGGTCGTCCCGGGGCATGGAGTAAGTTCCAACGGGAGTCCGGAGTTTTCCAATGAGCGGGAGATACTCTACAAGCTATTCTTTGACATGAAGAAGGACGTGACTGAGCTGAAAAAGATGTTCCTCGAGATCGTGCAGAATCCGGCGCTTGCCTCGACACAGCATGCGGGGTTCCTCAATGAGCTGAAAGAACTGAAGCCGGCGGAGCTATTCCAGCCGCCGGCCGTGACGACTGCGCAGCCCGTGGTGCTTCACAATAACACCAATGGGCATGAAGATATTCATCATCATGAAGAAGTAGAAGAGTCGTTGAATATTATGGATAAGGAAAAAGAACTGATCGTCAAAGCGCTGAAGAAACATAAGGGTAAACGTAAGGATGCTGCTTCTGACCTGGGCATTAGTGAAAGGACCTTATATCGAAAATTAAAAGAATACGACATTAATGAATAAAGTATTAAGTATTTTTTTGGTGGCCGGGGTTTTGGCCTTGTCATCGTGTAAGATATATTCATTTAAAGATGTGTCGATACCCTCGGAGGTAAAGAGCATTCATATTGCCTATCTCGAGAACAGGGCCCGTCTGGTGAATCCTCAACTGGCGCCGCAGCTGAATGATAAGCTGAGGCAGAAGATCAACAGTCAGGCGGCCAAGTTATCCCAGATACAGACATCCGATGCCGACTATGATGTCAGCGGCTGGGTGTCCGACTATAACTATTCGACCTCCGGTATTTCCAATCAACAGGTTTCGACCAACCGGCTGACCGTAACGGTGCATCTTGTTTTCAAGAATCATTTAGATCCTACGGGAAAGAAAGTGGCTCCGGCGGATTTTGAAGCGGATGTGACCCGGAATTTCGATTTTCCCGGTTCGCAGTCCATTACGACTGCCGAGACGGCGTTGCTGCCTGACGTTGTCACGAACCTTACCGATGAAATTTTTAATAAGTTATTCTCCAACTGGTAGATCTTAATGAATCATCCCATGCAGCCTATTATCCAGCATCTTTTCCAGGTATCCAGCCTGGAGGACGTCTCCCGGCAGCGCCTGGAATCTTTTGTGCAGCAGTATCCTTCGTTTGGTATCGGGCACTATCTGTTGTCCCGCAAGCTGCGGGCGGAAGGGGCCGACCAGTATGAGACGGAGATACGAAAGGCCAATCTTTACTTTACGAATCCCTTTTGGCTGCAGTGGCTGCTGGAGAATTCGGATGGGGCGCCGGGGGTGGGATCCGGGGGTGCGTTGGCGGGCGGGGGTGCCTGGACGGCTGGTGGGGGCGAGACGGATGCTACGGCGCTGGAGATCGGATCTAAGGTTGCTGAAGTCCCTGAGGTTGAATACACGCCGGAGAGCGAGACCGTGATATCCCTGGTAGAACCCATAAGGGACGAGTCCCTGATCGAACCTGTGAAAGACGAGCCGGTGGCCGAACTGGTAAAAGAAGAGCTGGGATGGGCAGAAAAACGGGAAGAGCCTGTCGCCGCGCCGGAAGAAGAGGCTGTTCCGGGGGCATCGGCTGCAGAGCAGTTGCTGGAAAGTCTCCGGGAAGCGAGGGAGCTGCGGGAGTCCCTGGTGAAGATGAACGAAGATTTTAATGCAGACAGGCATATTGCACCGGAGGGGGTTGTTGCCGCTGAGGGGGCTGTTACCGATCAGGGTGAGCTTGCCGGGGAACCGATAAAAGATGAAGAGGCGCCTTTTGTGCTGGATGAGGAAGAAGCTCCGGCGGAGGCGTTGGCTGCGGGCAAAGAGGACACGGAGGTCAGCGCGGGAGGTGCGATAGCCCATGCAATATCGATGGCAGAGCCGGAATTGGTGTTCGAACCGTATCATACCATCGATTATTTCGCGTCGCAGGGCATCAAGCTGACGCTGGAGGACAACCCGAGCGATCAGTTGGGCAAACAATTAAAGAGTTTTACCGATTGGCTGAAGATGATGCGCCGGCTGCCGCAGAAGGAAAGAGAGATGGTTCCCGACAGGGTTGCCGAGCAAACCGTGCAGACGATCGCCGCGCATTCCGTTGTCGGACGCGAGGTCGTGACAGAGACAATGGCAGAAGTGCTTGCTAAACAAGGGATGCCGGAAAGGGCCAGGGCGATGTATGAGAAATTAAGTTTGCTTAATCCCGATAAAAGGGCTTATTTTGCAACCAAAATTGAACAATTAAATAGTCATTGAATATGATCTTCTTTGTGATACTGATTATTCTTGCCTGTGTGATCCTCGGATTGATCGTCCTTGTACAGAACCCTAAAGGGGGTGGATTGGCAGGAAATGTAGGGGGCTTTAGTAATCAGCTGATGGGTGTTAAACAAACTACCGATGTGCTGGAAAAAGGCACCTGGGTTCTTGCTGCTGTTGTAGGTTTGTTGTGTCTGTTCTCCGCGATGTTCGTTCCGAAGGCAACGGCCGGCAGCCAACGGGTAATTGAAAAAGTAAGTACGAATCCAACGAATCCGGCAGCCGCTCAGCCTACTACTCCGGCTAACACGAATCCAAAGTAGGGGGCTGCCCAGACTCCTGCAAAGCCCTAATAATCGGGGGTAAAAATATTATCGGCCATCTCCTTTTTTTATTTATGGAGATGGCCTTTTTATTTATTTTAGAGCCAAAACTGGACTCCGTCCAGTTTGTGCGCGGAGCGCCAAACTAAAATCGAATTACCTATGAAGAGGATTTTTTTAGTAGCGACCTTATTGGTGTTGATCGTATTGTCTTTTAGCGCCTGGCGGATATTGGGACCGGGCACGGCGTTCAGCGGCGACAGTTACAACCTTTATATCCGGACGGGTATGACCTATGAACAGGTGGTCGATCTCCTGGAAAAGGATACGGTGTTGAAAAGTCCGACCGTATTCAATTGGGTGGCCCGTCGAATGGATTATCCCGCGGGTGTCCGGGCAGGTAAATACGAAATTAAACCCGGCATGAGTGTATTGAACATAGTGCGTATGTTGCACAATGGCAAGCAGACGGCGGTGAAGATCGTCATTACGAAATTCCGTACGCCGGAAGGATTTGCCGGCGCCGTTGGCAGGAAACTGGAGTGTGACTCGGCGGTTATCGGGGCCTTTCTGCATAACAATGATTCTTTAAGGGAGTTCGGGGTAGATTCTAATTCGTTTATGGCGATCGTGATGCCGAATACCTATAGCTATTTCTGGAATACGACGCCTTCGGCGGTGTTGAAGAAAATGTATGCTAATTACAAGAGCTGGTGGACCCCGGAAAGAATACGGAAGGCGGAAGCCAAAGGTCTGTCTCCGGTAAAAGCTACGATCCTCGCCTCGATAGTAGAGGAAGAGACGAATGCGCAGGCAGACAAGGGGAAGATCGCGAGTGTTTATCTCAACCGGATGGCGAAGGGGATTAAACTGGGGGCTGATCCAACGATAAAATATGCGATGCGGGAATTCGAGCTAAAGCGCATTTACGATAAATACCTGAAGGTCGAGTCGCCTTACAATACGTATCAGCATGAAGGTCTGCCTCCGGGTCCGATCTGCACTCCTTCGGCTGCCACGCTGGAGGCTGTGCTGGAAGCGCCTGCAACGGATTATTTGTATTTTGTGGCCAAACCGGATTTTTCGGGTTATTCCAATTTTGCTGCCACCTATAAAGAGCATCTGGAATATGCAAAAGCCTACCGGGAGGCGCTGGACAAGGAGATGGCGATCCGGGCGGCTGCCGATAGTTTGAAGCAGAAAAAAGGGGGGAAATGACAGGCGGCGTTTGGGCTGGATAGCGGGAAGCCGGCAGAAATGATGGAATATGTTGAAAATCGAAAGAAAAATTTATGATAGCGCTCCTTTTCGTTACCTCGAAGCAAGGAGTAAAAAGATCATTCTGCCCGGATTTCAGGGTACTCCCCTGTTCGAGGTGATCAAATTTTTCAACAACCAGGTAAAAAAAGTAGGGCTGAACGATCGGGCCCGTTCCATCGCTTTCAGTTTCCTGACGGCCATTCCTGCGGCTACGATCTTTATCTGTACGCTTATCCCCTATTTACCGGTGTCCAAACAGATAGAACGGCAATTACTATTGGTCACCCGCGACATCACTCCCAATCAGAACACCTATGTGCTGGTGAGCCAGTTCCTGGAAGATTTTCTGGATAAACCGCGGGCCGGGCTGTTATCCTTTGGTTTCGTCCTCGCCCTTTTTTATTCCTCCAATGCGATGATGGGCATCATGCGGTCCTTCAATAAATCACTCATCTACAATACGCGGCGTAATGCCCTGCAGACACGCTGGATGGCGATAAAATTAACTGCACTGGTGCTCATCATGGTCATTGCATCCATGATAATGCTGATGACGCAGGCGGAACTGCTGAGAAGTCTTTTCAAATGGCTGCACATCAAAAGAGGCGATGAGACCGCCCGTTTTTGGTTCCGGACCTTACGTTGGGTCATTATCATTCCCTTATTCTATTTTGCCATCGCCTGTATCTATAAATATGGCCCGGCTGTGCATAAGCGATGGACATTGTTCTCCCCCGGCACTTTGCTGGCTACCTTCCTTACGATACTCATTACACTGGCTTTCTCCGTGTGGGTCAACCGGTTCGGCAACTACAATAAAGTATATGGCTCCATCGGTACAGTCATGATCCTCATGCTCCTTATTTACTTCAACTCGCTGATACTATTAATTGGTTATGAGTTAAATGTAAGCATTCATCATCTGAAGGTGATGGCGGGTGAGACTACAAAATAGAGGGGCCTCCGTTTTCCGGCAAAAATTTAGTAAACTTTGTAAGACAAAACCTTGGATTATGAAGAAATTACTTTTCTATCTTCTGTTGGTACCCGCGCATGGTACGAACGGCGAAGGTTCTTTGCCGATAGGGTCTGCGATACCCAGGGCCGATGTCCGGGTAAAGGATGTTTCCGGCAAGGAGCTCACCCTGCAACAGGTGAAGCAGGAAAACGGGCTCCTGGTGATGTTCAGCTGTAATACCTGTCCCTATGTTATCATGAACCAGTCGCGAACCAAAGAAGTCTGCGCATATGCCGGGAACCGGCATATCGGAGTGATCCTGCTGAATGCAAATGAGGGAGACCGTCAGGGTGGTAATTCGTTTGGCGAAATGCAGGCTTATGCCAGGGCACAGGCCTATCAATGGTATTATGCGATGGATAATAACAGTGTGCTGGCGGATGCTTTTGGTGCGAGCCGGACGCCGGAATGTTACCTGTTTGATAAGAATGGCAAGCTGGTTTATCATGGCGCTATCGACGACAGTCCCGGGGATGCGGTACAGGTGAAGAAACATCATCTGCAAAATGCCATCGACGAGACCGTAGCCGGTAAGGAGGTGTCCATAAAGGAAACACGGTCCGTGGGTTGTTCGATCAGGAGGGCGTAGGGGCGAGCATCTTTTTTATTTCCAGACCTACCTGTGGTTCGGTGAGTTGCCGGTCGAAAAACCGGCGATAGTGGGTTGCGTTGTTAATAAACAGCGAGGAGGGTATCCCGCCCGTCCAACGCGGGTCTATTTTTGGACAGAAGTAGTCCGCATCCGTCTCGTCAAGCCAGCAAATGCGGGCGGTGAAGTGGCTTTTTTTTGCAAAGTCGGAGATGCGGACCGGGAAATAGGCAGGCAGATCGAGGCTGACTAGCAGCAATTCTACTTTTTGGTCCCTGTATTGGTTGACGGTATCCTGAAAATAAGGGATCTCTTTTACGCAGGGCACGCAAAAGGTGGCCCAGAAGTTTACAATAAGGGGGTGGTCGCTGTGCGCTATATATGATTCGAGGTCGGCGGCTTTTATTTTTTCGATGCGGGGGGTGGCGGCAGCAGGCGCCTGGCTCCGGGCGCTGTCGAGCAGGGTGGCCAATAAAAGGAGGGTAATCGCGAGTTTTTGCATAGACTTATCTTTTACAGGGTCTGTTGGGGGGGGATGGGGTTTAAGGGGTTTGCTGGGAGGGTGCGGGGCTTAAAGGGTCTGTTAGTATGGCGTCGGGTTTAAGGGGTCTGTCCGGGGGAGGCCGGGTTCACAGGGCCGGGGGTTTCCGGAGCGCTGAGTTGTCCCCTACTCCATTCTTTCAACAGGTGATCATATCGCTCCGGGGGCAGGCCAGGTTGTCCGTATTGGCCAGCGGCGTTTTTTTGCCGGAAAGCCTCATATAGGGTAACGGCGCAGGCTACGGATATGTTCAGGGATTTAATAATACCTACCTGTGGAATAATAAAATTCCCATCGGAAAGTGCGAGTATCTCCTCGCTGACGCCGGAGTGTTCGTTGCCAAAGACGAGGGCGACACGGCCGGTGAGGTTCATATCATAAAGGGATACTGCATCGCTGCTGAGATGGGTCGTGAAAATATGATCAAACCGCTTGCGCAGATCGGCAAAACAGGCGTGTGCATCGGAATACTGATGGACGGTGAGCCACTGGGCGGCGCTGCTGCTGCTTTTTGCACCCCATTTTTTATGTCGTGGTATGCGGGTATTCAGTACATATATGTCCTGGACACCTATTGCGTCACAGGTGCGCATAACGGCTGAGATATTATGCGGGTCGAATACATTTTCCAGCACTATCGTGATATTATCCTGTCTTTTATCCAGCACGGAGGTAATCCTTTGTTCTCTTTCCGGAGTCATAGTTAAACAAATGAAAGACAAAAATAGCCAAAGATCTTTTGCATATTTAGAAATCGAATTGATTTTCAATTGTCGGGTGCTGTCGCACCCGGACGTTTTTTGGCATAAAAGCAGGGCCGCCCTTGTGTGGCTACCCGAATTAATTAACTTTGCCAAAAGAGTAGCCCCAATGCCAGATCTATTGCACAATCCCCGGCCTTCGGCCGGTACGTCTGTGAATTACCAGGAGGATACGGATGTCTTAACGGACTACGAGAGCCCGTATAGCCTGATCGTGTGGAACGACGAGGTAAATACGTTCGAGTGGGTTATCGAGACCTTGATAGACGTATGCGGTCAGTCGCAGGAGCAGGCCGAACAATGTGCAATGATCATTCATACGAAGGGGAAGTATGCGGTGAAGCGGGGTTCTTATGAAGAGCTAAAACCGCTGTGTGATGCCATTACCGAGCGCGGCATCGGCGCCACTATCGAAATCCTCTCGGAGTCCTGAGGCCGGGCTGCCGACAGGCTAAATTCCCAACAGCCTGGAGCCAACTGCGCATACCACCATGTCGATATTCATCCTAAATAACGAGCTTTTATTTCCATCCGTGCAACTGGCTGAGCCGGACGGCTTATTAGCGATTGGAGGAGATCTGTCAACCGAGCGGTTATTGCTGGCTTACCGGCAGGGTATTTTCCCCTGGTATGAAGGGCAGCACATTTTGTGGTGGTGTCCGGACCCACGGTTCGTTCTCTTTCCCAATGAACTGAAAGAGAGTAAGAGCATGCGGCAGTTGTTCAAAAAAAAGACCTTCGAACTCCGTATCGATACGGCGTTTGCCGCGGTGATCGCCAATTGTAAGACCATCAGCCGGAGGGGCCAGGAGAGCACCTGGATCACGGAAGAAGTGAAGTCTGCCTATATCCGTCTGCATGAATTGGGCCATGCCCACAGTGCGGAAGCGTGGCTCGACGGAGAACTGGTCGGAGGGTTATATGGTATTCGAATGGGAAAAGTATTTTTTGGAGAAAGCATGTTCAGCAAGAAAAGCAATGCAAGCAAATATGCATTTATACAGTATGTTCAGCGGCTTCGGGAAGAAGGGGTCGAGCTGATCGACTGCCAGGTATATACCGAACACCTGGAAAGTCTTGGCGCCCGGATGATCCAGCGGGAGGAATTCACGTCAATGCTTAGCCGACTTATAGAAAAGTAACCTGCCGGGGGACTGCTATACCTTTTTCAAAAATTTTAGCACCCCTATTTGTTTTACAAAATAAATCTGCTATACTTGTGGCTTACAAGCGATGCCCTACATGGGAATCCTTATGATCCAATATTCATTTTTTTTTTGATAACCCATAAAAACCCGATGTAACATGAAAAAAATCCTTATCGTAGGAATTTCCCTGCTGAGTATCTCCATGGTAAAAGCGCAGAGTTCCGGAAGCGCAAGTTCTGAGCCTATTTTCAAACCTTTCAAAGTCGATGTAGCGTTTGGCGGAGCCATTCCTTCCGGTAGCGGTGCCAAAGGCGGCGTGCTTTTCGCAGTAGAGCCCAAATATGCCGTAATGGATCAACTTGCTGTCGGGTTGCGTGTAGAAGCAGCCCTCACGGCGAGAGGTTTTGTATCTTCTGACGGAACCAGCGCGCAGGCGGATGTAAAAGCCAGCGGTTCGTACCTGGCTACCGGCGACTATTATTTCAGCAATAACTCTTTCCGTCCTTTTGCCGGTGCCGGCGCGGGTATCTTCACCCTGGCTGCTGCATCCGTCAGCGGTAGTGCAGACGGAGGAGCGGCAGGGCTTGGAGCTTCTTCTAAATTCGGCGGGATGGTCCGTGCCGGTTTCGAAGTCTGGCATTTCCGTTTGGGTATAGAATATAACCTGATACCCTCGACCAAGATCACTGGTGATGATGGTTCGGGTGGTACGTATAGCGTCACTTCGAAGAACAGCTATCTGGGTCTTAAAGCAGGTTTCTTTTTTGGAGGAGGCCGGAATAAATAAAGAGTTTTTTACTAACCCCTTACCCTTAACCCAAGCAGGCGGCCCTGACTTTATTGTCGGGCCGTCTTTTTTTATGCAATATTGATCTTTTTACCCGGCCATTTTTCCACATACTGATAGATCAATCCGCGCATATAATCATTTTCGGGATAGCGGACGAGATAGTTTTTCAGATCTTCTGTATTGGTGACAGCGGCATCAGCAGGCAGGTAGCCCATGCCATAGAGACGTCCCTGTTCGACAAGGATACAGCTTTTTTCTTCCGGGTGCCGGCCATCGTCCATGAGCGTAAAGCTGGGTAAGCTATTGACCAGGGCCGTAATGGCGGTTGCTACCCTATTATTGTAAGAAGCCGGCGACTCTTTGTGTTCGCAGGCGCCATCGCAATCCTGGGTAAGCAGGCCTGTGCAGGGGTCGTTATCCCGTTGGATAAAACAAAGTTTGGGACATAGCCGGAATTCGCGCACCAGTTTGCGAAGGAGGTTCTGTCCTTCGAGCAGCAGGGAAAAAGTGTAGATGGGTTGCAGGTGTTTTTTCCTTTTCTCCAGGATGAGGCGGGAGTAACCGTTACGGTCCTCGTACAAATAGAGCCCAAAGGCAGGTTCGAAACGTTTGAGGCTGCGGTTATAGGCTGGCCAAAGACGTTTGATCTCGATGCATTCCCTCAGAAAAGCGATCAGCTCGGTGCCGGTGGTCTCATGAGAAATGGAGTAGATATTCCGAAGGAACTCCTGTTTCTGGCGGCCCGGAGCGTTATTAGAGAAATGGCTGACGACCCGGAGGCGGAGGTTCTTGGCCTTGCCCACGTATATGACCTTTCCTTTCTGGTCGTGAAAAAAATAGACACCCGGCACCATCGGCAATTGTTCGAGTTGTTCGGCCGGCAGATGGATGGGCAGGTACTGTTCGCGGCTGTTGCCTTTGAGCATGCCGCGTATATATTCCAGTCCGCCTGCCTGCAATATCTTTTCGAAGAGTAACACTGTCGCGCTGGCGTCTCCGCCTGCCCGGTGGCGATTGGGAATGGAGATATTCAGGTATTGGCAGATATTGCCCAGGCTGTAGCTGGGAGCGCCCGGAAAGGTTTTACGACTGAGCCGGACGGTGCAGAGTTTCCGGCAATCCAGATCGAGACCGCAGGCTTTCAGCTGATGTTTGAGAAAGGAGTAATCAAAATTAACATTGTGTGCAACGAAGATGGCGTCTTTCAGCCATTCGTAAATAATAGGTGCGAGCTCATCAAAGTAGGGTGCATCTTCGACCATTTCATCGGTGATGCCGGTGAGCGCCTGAACGTAACGGGGGATCGTCATACCGGGACGGATCAGGGTCTCATACCGTTTAAGTTCCCGGTTTCCATCGTGTAACACAATAGCAACTTCTGTTATGGCGTTATTAGCAGCATAACCGCCGGTAGTTTCTATATCGACTATCGCGTACATGGCTTTTACCTACTTTTCCTTCTTTACCGTTGCCCCGTCTGTCGTCAGGCGAGCTCATAAAGATAAAAAGAAAGAGTCGGTTAGTATTGATCCCGCCCCAGAAAACTTGTTCACCGACTGGACAAAGTCCAGTCAGACATCCGTTCCGCACCCTGTGTTAAAATGGACACTTGTGTCCTTTTTTTTCACCTAAATCCAAATCTCATGGAACAAATGAACTCATTACGGGGCAGGGAAAATACCGCCCTGACAATTATCACAGCGTTGCTGTATTTCTGCGCCATCATGTCGTTTGCATACCTGTTTACAATGTCTTAGCGGTGCCGGGGGGCGAATTTTTTGTCGCAATCATAACTCCGGTGGGCAAGACCGGAGTTTTTTTGGATATTTTAAAATAAATGGTATTTTTGTAATACTCGTTCTCCCTAATACAGCTTGTTACAAAGATTTTTAGACTGGCATCCGCTTACGCCAAATCGCTGAGAAACCATTACTTAGATTGATTTCCGATCCCCTTTGAATTCCAAAATTTAATCAATTTGGTTTCACCCTAAAAATTTTCTCTATTATGAAAAAGACATCTTCCTTCCACATCGGAGAAACAGCGAAAACTGTATTATTAGCTATTGGTTTTATTGGCCTGGTCATGTTCCTGTCTTACCTGTACTGGTTTGCATAGGGGCAGTTCCGGGTATATGCTTTGTATATACACGTTAACGTTTTAAGAATTCCTCTTTGGGGACTCCGGCGAGATACTTGCCGGACATATTAAAAAAGTTGGCCATCTACTTTTCCGGGAGAGATGGCCAACTTTTTTTTGTGCCTACTGCATTTTAAATGCCGGGCCTTCGTATTTCCGGACATTTTCCCGGCGCCCATTGGCGGTTAAGGCGGTGAAAACCATTAAATTTGCACTCCAAAAACCGGATATTGTCCGGTTGAATCGTTCAACTATAGCATGATCATGGAACTGAGCAAGAACTATATTCCGGCCGCTACTGAAGAAAAATGGAATGAGCATTGGCAGAAAAAGGGGTATTTCAAAAGTACGCCGGACGGGCGTCCCGCCTTCACCGTCGTCATCCCTCCGCCCAATGTCACGGGCGTATTACACATGGGTCATACGTTGAACGAGACTGTGCAGGACATCCTCGTGCGTAAGGCCAGGATGAGCGGTTTCAATGCCTGCTGGGTACCCGGCAGCGACCATGCCTCTATTGCAACGGAAGCCAAGGTAGTCGGCATGCTCAAGGAAAGGGGGATCGACAAGAACCAGCTGACCAGGCCGGAATTCATGGAATATGCGTATGAATGGAAGGACAAATACGGAGGTATCATTTACAGTCAGATACGCCGTTTGGGCTGCAGCGTGGATTGGGATCGTGTGTCCTTCACGATGGACAAGGATTACTATGCCTCCGTCATCCGGATCTTTACCGACCTGTACTCCAGGGGTCTCATCTATCGCGGCGCCCGTATGATCCACTGGGACCCGCAGGCTAAAACGGCATTGAGCGATGAAGAGGTCGAATACAAGGACGAGCAGGGAAAGCTGTACTATGTCAATTACGCTATCGTCGATGCGTCGGGCAATGCTACAGGTGAGCACATTACTATTGCTACGCAACGGCCGGAGACCATTATGGGAGATACGGCTATTTGTGTCAATCCTGGCGATGAACGGTATGCCAGTCTGAAAGGGTCTTTTGCTAAAGTGCCGCTGGTGAACAGGAAAGTACCGGTCATTTTTGATGAATACGTCGATCCGGCATTTGGGACAGGAGCTTTGAAAGTCACCCCCGCGCATGATATCAACGACTATAACCTGGGGTTAAAACATGGTCTGCCCATCATCGATACACTCAATGCAGACGGTACACTTAGCCCGGCCGCCGAAGTATTTGTCGGTATGGACCGGTTTAAAGCGCGTAAAAAGGTGATCGAGCAATTGAAAGCGGAGGGATTGATCCAGAAAGAAGAAGAGCATCTGACAAGGCTGGGTTTTTCCCAACGTACCAATGCCGTTGTAGAGCCTCGTATCTCCACCCAATGGTTCGTAAAAATGAAAGAGCTGGCGGAGCCGGCCTTAAAGGCGGTCTCCGAAGGACATATACAGATCCATCCCGGCGATAAATTTTTAGCCACCTACAAATACTGGCTGGAGAACGTCAAGGACTGGTGTATCTCGCGGCAATTATGGTGGGGGCAGCAGATACCGGCCTGGTATGCGCCGGATGGCACTTTCCAGGTAGCGGCTACCCGCGACGAGGCCTATGAGGCATTTAGCAATACGGCAGGCGGGAAGCTGTCCTTTGTCCCGGAAGAGCTGAAACAGGACGAAGACGTGCTGGATACCTGGTTCTCTTCCTGGCTATGGCCTATCGAAGTCTTTAAGGGCGTCACCAATCCCGGCAACCCGGATATTCAATACTACTACCCTACTTCTGTACTGGTCACGGGACAGGATATCATCTTTTTCTGGGTAGCCAGGATGATCATGGCCGGCCTGTATTTTTTCCCGGACAATTTGCCCATGGGTGAGCGGATCCCTTTCCGGGATGTCTATTTTACCGGAATGGTCAGGGACAAACAGGGGCGTAAGATGAGCAAAAGTCTGGGCAATTCTCCCGACCTGCTGGAATTGATCGACAAGTACGGCGCCGATGCGGTGCGGTTTGGCATCATGATCTCCTCTCCCGCGGGCAACGACCTGTTGTTCGATGAGGCGGCGCTGGAGCAGGGAAGGAATTTTAACAATAAGCTTTGGAATGCGCTGAAGCTGGTGAAGGGTTGGGAAGGGCGGTTGCAGCCGGCAGGAGCCTCTGCGCCGGATGTATTCCCTATAACGTGGATGACTAACCGCCTGGCGGAGGCGCGGCTTTCTATCGAGCAGCTGTTCCAGGAGTTCCGTCTGAGCGAGGCGCTGAAAACCTTGTATTCGCTGATCTGGGATGATTTCTGCAGCTGGTACCTGGAATGGGTCAAGCCGGGATTTGAACAGCCTATCGACGCAGGCGTATACCGGGCTACGGTGAACTTCTTCGAACAACTGATGCAGTTGCTGCATCCTTTTATGCCTTTTATTACCGAAGATATCTATCATCTGTTGAACGAGCGTGCGGCGGGCGACGATCTTTGTATCCGTCAATTTGCGTCGGTGGAAAAGGCGGATGCGGGGATACTCGCGGATGGTTTGTTGCTGAAGGAAGCGATCACGGCTCTGCGGGATGCCCGGAATAAAGCGCAGATAAAACCCAAAGAGACGATCCGTCTGTTCATCCAGTCCGAAGCAGAAGCGATTTTCCGTCGTCTTCAGTCTGTACTGTCACGCCAGGTGAATGCAGAAAGCATCGAGTTTGTAACTGAGGCCGTGGCCGGGGCGTTGACAGTGGTTTCCGGAAAGGATAAATATTATATCGTCACCGGGCAGGCACTGGACAGCGGCAATCAAAAGGAAGAGCTGCAGAAGGAACTGATCTACCTCAAGGGGTTTCTCGAGTCGGTGAATAAGAAGTTGGGGAATGAGCGGTTCGTGCAGAATGCAAAACCGGAAGTGGTAGAGCTGGAGAGGAGGAAAAAGGAGGATGCGGAGATCAAGATCAGGACGATACAGGATACCTTGGCAGCGCTGTGATCGCTGTCTTTTTACCATAATTTTACGAGGGGGCCGGTCAATTGACCGGCCTTATTGCATGTCCGCTGTAGCCCTGGGAAAGCAGGTTCAGCGGGAGGATCAATTCCCATTGATTGGGTCCGCGGCCTTCGAAGTCGGGGTCAAGCAGATGACTGTAGCGGATGCCAAAGCTGATGGACAGCTGGTTCCACCATTTGGTGTCGAAATACAGTTCGGATCCGACCGAACGGAACTCGGCGGTAAAGATGCTGCGATTGGTGTAGAAGTCCTGCGCATGGGTATAGTCATAAAAGAGGTTGGCCCGGAGACGCATGAAATAAACGATATTTCCAAAGCCCCAGTCGGGATGGAAAAGGGGGAATTGGTAATTGGCCGACATTCGCCACATCTGGTAGAAATTTTCGGCTGAGTATCCCCGGGAGAAAGGAAAACCGTTGGAGAAGCGGGCGTTGCGCAGGCTGTCCCGCTGCTGAAAGGCGCCGGCCAGCAGGAGGCTATGGGTATAGTCCAGGCCAGGCAGATAGAGAAATCCCGAGGCCAGGAACTGGTTAGCCTGGAAACTGGTTACAGCCCGGTCGTAGGATAGATTGAGCACCTGGGCGAAACGGGGATAGACCTGTTGGGCGGCCGTCTGGGATTGATGGACAAAACTGAGAAAAGGATCGATATAGGCAAAGGCCCGGGAGTTAAAGGAATCCTTGTACAAACCGGTATAATACCGTTGATTACGAACGATATCGGAGCCGAACTGGATGCTGGTGTAGTGACGTCCCCGGGCGAGGTACAGGGGGATGGTCAGGCCGGCATGGAACTCATTCTCATTCCAGTATATTTTTTGTGCGCCGTAATAGGCATTGCGGTCGAAGGTATAGTGCCAGCCGGCATCTATCCAGGGATAAAATCCGCCATAGGTAGCGGATGCCCCTACCTGTTTGAAATTCTCGTTCCGGTTGTACGAGACGAATAGCTGTGTTTCCAGGGTATTGAGGACGTTATCGCTGATGAGGGAGAAGGTATAGTCCGGGTCATTGATATAGGGCCGCCAGCTGTGGAAATTGATGAGGTGAGAAGCGCCGGGGTAGTTGGCGGCGGGGTAGTCAGCCGTGGTGATCCTGTCCAGCAGGTGGGCGGGGCCGCGGTTGAGCGAATCGATGTTCTGCAGGGGCAGACGCTGGTCCCAGGCGGCAACGGGGATCTCTTCCAACCGGATACTATCGCGGGAGGTGTTATCCAGATGGAAACCCACGGCGGTGAAGGTATTCCAGGCAAACTTTCCATTTGGCGAGGCCTGGGGCTGGTATTGGCCTGTCAGCGGGTCGCCGTGGGGCAGGGACACCTGGAAGATTTGTCCGGCGGCGCCGGGGTTTGTGGCAGGGTTTGCGCCGGGCCGGCCGCCGTTGAGATGGCCGGCGGCAAATGCGTAGGTCCTGTCCTGTCCGTTGCGGGAAGCGGTGAACCAGATGGTGTCGGCATGTACAGAGGGAAAACCGATGGTCTGGTAGTTAAAGGGCAGCAGGTAGCGGATGGCGCCGTCACGGGTGGATATCAGTGCCAGTGACATGGCCCCGTTCCGGTTGCGGACTGCCGTTACGATGGTACCTGCGGAATAGAATTTGGGGTAGCTGTAGAAAAGGCTGTCCCGATTGGGGATCTTGCTCATCAGGCGGCCTGTCGAGGTTTCCAGGAGGTGTAGCTCACAGGAGCCATCGGTGGCTTGTTGGACGGCAACGATCTGGCTGCCATCGGCGGAGATATCGGGAGCAAAATAACGCGTCCGGCGGGTCAGTTTTTTATCTTTGCCCGTTGCCGGATCGAGCAGGCGGATAACGCTGTAATCGCGCCAGCCCCAGCGGGGGTCTGTTTCATAAGCAGCGTATACGACCTGACTGTTGTTGGTCGAGAAATAATTGTCCAGGGAGATGGCGCGGGTGCGTATTTTGGTTTCATTATTGTTGGTAAGGTCGCGAAGAATGAAGGCCGGTATCCGGCGGTAGCTGCTGCGCATGTAAAGGAGGCTGTCGGCGCCGATGAACTGGGGGAACTCTTCGTTAGCGGCAAAATGTTTGTGTGTGCGGGCATAGATGTCGGCCGCGGCGGTGTAGGCGGAGGGGGTGTTCGGGGAGCCGGGGGGCTTGGGTGAGGCGAGTGCAGAGGATGCAGGGGCGGTCCCGTCGGGGGGCGCGGAGGCGGTGGGGTTCTTCAGGGCCGGTGACACGCCAAACCAGGCCAGGGCGTCGCGGCGGAACTGTGAAAAAGACACGTGTGCGTATCGGCGGATAGCGGTCTGCAGCGGATAAAAGAGGCCGTGAAAGGCGGCGGCGTCGTGGGCCACGTTACGCCAGAAATCGTCGCCGTAGCGCTCGCGTCCATAGGCGACGAGCATATAGCCGAGGGGATAGTGGTCCGGCACATAGTCGCGGAGAGAGCCGTTGCGCAGCTTCATCCAGGAATAGTGTTTGCCTGCGGCGCGCAGCGACCGGTAGCTGTTGAAGAACCAGGGCTGGCGTCCCCTACCCTGGTCGCTGACCAGGGTTTCCTGATATACGGCATCGCCTTCCCAGAACCAATTGGGAACAGCCAGGCTGTTGGCAAAGGCCTGTCCGCCTTCTCCAAACAGGTAGTAAAAAGCTCCGGAAAGACCTACCCGGAAATTATTATACTGCTGGACATGCCGGTATTCGTGTATCGCCAGCATTTTGGGCCAGGGCAGGCTACCCAGCTCGAAACTGTTCTGTTCGGGGGTGAGCTGGAATTCGCTGCGAAAGGGGGCAAGGCCGACATAACCATTGGCGATGGTGGACTGGTTCTGCAGGACGATGTTGATCTTCCGCTGGGAATGGCCCATGGTAGGCAGGGTTGTCCGGCTGAGGGTATGGACGATCGCCGCAACCTGTTGGGCCTGGGAGTCCAGTCCGGCCGGGAAGATGATACGCGCCGTGTCCGTGTTCAATTGTTTCCATTTGAGGGAAGGCGGGTTGCCACCGAATTGCTGGGCGTACAAACCTGTCGTTATAAAGAAAAATGAAAAAATAAAGAAAGGCAGGCGAAGAACGGTCATGTAGATTAGATTACTGTTATTCGTGTTAGTGGATTGAAATTACGTATACTTTCGCATATGATGCTACAGCGCAATTTTCGATCATTATTGTTATCCGGCAACTATGATGCACTACTGGCAGCTATAGCCGGATTTATCATCATCCAGACCCTTTGCGGGTATGGCGGCATAGGAGTATCCCCTGACTCTGTCGTCTATATCAGTACCGCCCAGAATATCCACGATCAGGGTGCGATAAATGATTTTACCAATATGCCGGTAATGGATTTTCCGGCCTTCTATCCTATCTTTCTCAGCGGGGTCATTTATCTTACCGGCGGCAGGGCCGTCCTGGCGTTTGGACCTGTACTGGACGGGCTGCTTTTCGGTGTGCTGATCTGGTTATGCGGCTGGATGATGGATCGTTTCTC
>Ga0105237_10001231_pt1 | contig 34125 bp, 35 predicted proteins | sample KBSC24metaG_FD_81520 | JGI IMG/M metagenome (GOLD analysis project Ga0105237, IMG submission 81520) | Corn rhizosphere microbial communities from Kellogg Biological Station, Michigan, USA - KBS C2-4 metaG | ecosystem: Host-associated > Plants > Roots > Rhizosphere > Soil | place: Michigan, USA... | reverse complement strand
GCCGATCAGGTGGCACTCGCCGGTGTTGCGCATCGTCGCGAGTTGGAATTCCTCGTCGTTGCAGTACCACGAGAGATTTGGCTTTGTGTTCGTCTCCTGACCGTCCATGTATTGCTGCTGCGTGTCACGCATCCGGTTACCGCCGGAGCACTGCACCGGCGTACCGTTGCCGTTGACAGTCTCCGAGTTTGAAGTGAACGAGCCCTGCTCCGTCTGGAACGTCGCAGTGGACGCGCCGGAGTTGTACTGCTGCCAGTTGCCCGTCTGCTGACCAGCGCAAGCGAGTTCGCCCGCGAGTCCCTGGCGCACGTTCTTCGAGTAGATCGACCACCAGTCCTTCTGGGTATCAGGCACCGGTTCGCGGCAGCACTTGAGCAACCCGCCCAACATGTCGCGACACTTCTTCACGTGGCCTGGGAAGAAGACGATCTTCGAAGCGAAGTCTGGATCAATGTTCGGTGTGGAATAGCCCTCCTGTGTCGTGTCGGGCGGCGTCTGCCACTGCACCTGCTCCTTCCGAGTCGCCGGCGGCCACGGGTCGGTCGTCTGCGCCAGCACCGGCGCGCAGCCTAAAAGAGCAACCATCATCATCGCGAGCTTATTCATGGTTGACCCTCCGGCTTGGTCGCCGATTTCAGTTTCTCCAGGAGCTCGGGGTGATCGCGCAGCTTTCGTTCCTGCGCCTTCAGCATGTCGCGATACTCGGCGAGCGCCGCCGCTGTGGTGCTGCCTCCGGGCGTAGCTCCAGGATCTGGTGGTATCTGGCTGTTGTCGTACGTTTGCTCGTCAACGGTTTCCCAGTCGTTGAGGAAGTGCTGAGCGATGACCTGCTGACCCAGCGCCTGGGTGCGTGAATACCCTCTCTCGTTTTTGCGATTCCAGGTTTCGCAGCTTCCGTCGAGGCAGGGCTGATTTCCTGGACATGTCGTCTGCGTCGTCACGTTGCCGTCCGGCACCGTAGTGGGGACATAGCAATAGAAGCGCTCCACGAGGACATAGCAGTACTGGCTGTAAGTCGAAAAGCCCCAATCGGCACACTCGGTGTCCATGACGCCGCACGTTGGGTCCGCTTCGATTTCCGGGCAATCGTTCGGCAGCCCTGTGTCGGGAACCGTCACGCATCCGTTCGCGTCGCAAGCCGTGCCCGAGTAGATTCCTGAGCAGTCGATGTTGAGCGTAGCGTCCATGCAAACCTTATCGGTGGCCAGATCCGTCGTGTAGTTGGGATCGAGCTGCTGGATCAGCTGGTACAGTGGTCCTGGCGTCGTATCGGTGAACGCGCTGGTTGGAACCAGATATCCGTTGGTCGACATGACAGGGGCCTGGCTGTTACAGGTCCACTTTGCCTTGCAAAACTCATCACCCGTGAGCGAGCAATCGCCCTGATCGCAGATCGGTGCCGAGAAGGTGTAGACCGGGTCGCCCTGATAGTCCCAATGCAAGCGCACCCAAATCGATTGAGTGGTGTACGTGGGAACGGGATCAGGGGGCGCTGCACTGCGGTTGATGACGATGGAGTACGTCCAGTTATTCGCATCCTCCGGCATCGTGGTAACGGTATAGGAGAACTGTGAAGCCGGGGGGCCTCCACTAATCGTCAAGAATTCAACAGTGAAATCCGTCAAAACTTTGGTCGTGGCCGGAAATGTAGATCCGTGAAAGTAGCCGTCCAGCGTTCCATTCATAGTGGTCGACAGGCCCCAATCCGGCGCCGGATTGAGAGTGATGTCCTGGATGTCCCAGACGCTCGGAAACGTTGCTGTCACCGTTCGATAGACGTGCGCCGCGAAGCCCTGCGTGTACTTGAGCTGCACTTTTGCGCAGGATTTTTCCTGCGTTTGATTGCCGCTCGTTTGACCTGGGTTTGAAACGACCTGCTGCGAACAACCCGAAAACGTTTGAGCAACGAGCGCGTTGTTGCCAGCTTGTTGCATCGTGGGGGTTGCCTGCGCGGCGATTGACGACAACGCCGCTCGTCCGTCGGTGCTGTTTTTGTATTGAGACTTCGTGACAGAGGAATTGTTGGCCATCGCCGCGGCCTGACCCATGGCTCCGGGATCGGCAGCCATTCGCTGGCTTTCGGTGTTGTAGTAGTCGCGCATGGAGTGCAGATCACGATCGCGTGAGTGCGTCTGCAATTTCGTGATAACCGAGTCGTCGTCGGTGTGCGGTACGATCTCGCCGATCGGGCGATACGTGCCGTCAGGCATCGCAACCCATCCATTCGAAGATCCATTAGGATCGCCGATGTAGTCGAGCTGTGGCGCGTGATGACGCGTCAGATCGTCTCCGACGTAGCTGCCTTCACCGGTCCAGTACGAGTTCTCATAATCTTGACGAGGCGGATAGTTCGTCGTCTGAGCAAAAGCACTCCACGCACTGAACAATCCAGCGGTCAGAAGACCCAACAAGCGACGCGATTTCATGCGTTTCTCCCAGTTTTCTTTTCGACTTCCATGTCGTCTAAGTTAAAGTTCAGTACGCCGTAACGCAGCAGTCTTTATAAGTCCACTGCGTCCAGATGAAGTCTTCGCCCACCATCGGAATATTTCTCCACTCCCCCCACGTAAACGTCGAAGCGCCGAGCCAGTGATCGCTCGCGATTTCAGGAATCGGGAAGAACGTGCCGAACTTGTACTGCTGCTTCTGCATCATGAGTTCGATGTGCGCAGCGCAGACCGCGTCATTTCCATAGGTTCTCTTAGCCAACGTGCGGCGGTGCATCGCCGCGAGCCCGCGAAAGCCAGCGAGTGACGCCTGCTTCGGCGGCGAGTCGCCGGTGCCCAGGTGGCCGGTATACGGGTAGCTCAAACCCCACGACCCCGCGCACCAATACAGCAGCGAGATCGGCTTGTAGACGGTCGCCATCACGGCATCGCCAACGCACGCAGCGATCGCGGTCGGGTTCGAGAAAAGGAGCGCCTCGGGTTGCGTGTACACCGCGAGCTCGTCGTCGATGAACGTCGGATCGAGTTCGGACAGATAGGCGATGTCCATGTCATAGCCGCCGCTGTCGCGCGTGCACACGTTGCCGACAACGCCGTCGATGATCGCGTTGACCGGATACATCCACCAATGGAAGTTGTAGAAAGCCGACGACAGTTCCGTATGCTGCGTTGCCTGTGTCTTGTATCCGCCCCATCGCGCGAGATCCGACACGCCCGCTGTGAGGTTCGACGAAATGAGTGCTTTGCCGAGAATCGGACTGCACCAAGGTTCGCGCACCTCTTCGATCAGATGCGTGGGTTCCCACAGGCCCAACGTGAAGCCGGGTGATGGAATGCCGAATGTCCGTCCAGGACAAACACAAAAGGGTGCGGCCGCATCATCCGGAACACTGCCGGGACCCATCGGCACGCCCGCGATGCGAATCGGAAAAATGCACATCCAGCAGATGTTGGAATACGCCGCACCCTGGAAGAAATGCGAGTTCGGGCACGTTGGACTGATCGTCGGCGGCAAACTCTGCGCGTGCACCTCCGCGACCGCAAAGGCCAGAAGCACCGCGAGCAATCGATTAAGCAATAGTCGGTTCATCAGCGGTCTCCGTTTCTTCTGCGTCCACCCGCGCCTTCTTTCGGCTTCGGCCGACCAGTTCATCGCGCGCGATATTCATGTCCTTGGGCGCAGAAATCCCGATCTTCACGTTGCCCTGCTCGATGCCGAGCACGGCAATGTGAATGTTCTCCCCAACCTGGAACCCTTCACCGCGCTTGCGTGTTAGCAACAGCATTGACTACCTCTCCGTGGTGGACTGGCACTTCAGTGACGACGAACGCCAGCTCTCGTGCGGTCACCAGTGACGGCACGTGCTCGATTTGAAACGTGTTTTCCAGCAGATCGTTCATGAGGTACACCGCACGACCGATCTTCTGCTGCAGCAGGCCGAACCCGTCCCAGCCTTGCTCGCGATCCACCTCAGTGGTCACGAGCGTCAGCTTCGATTCGGCATGCTCCGCGACGAAGGATTTGACGAAATCCACTTGATTGGGATCGGTCCCGTTAAAGATCACCACGGTTTGATGGAACCCCAGGGTCTCCAGCGGGTTGAAACGATCGCCCTTGTGAGCGATGTACTTTCCGTCTGGCGTAAGAATGTCGTCCTTCACTTCAACCGTCGGGTCGATCAAGCGTTCGCGCGCGGTAGTCGCTGTGGGAAGTGAGACGAACGGCTGGCTTTTCCAGTATTGATCCTGTGCTTTCTTCGCCCACGCGTCGTAGTCAAAAGTCTTTGCGGCGTGCTGCATCTTTTCGAGCATGTCTTCTTCGACGACCGGATATGTTTCGCCACGCGCACCAAGGTCACCCCGCTTTTGATCGGCAACCTGGCCGTCCAGCCACGCCGGATCGATGATGCCGCGCACCCACGCCACGCGATGACCATCGTCATCGAGCTTCTCGAGCGTCGGCGCTTCAGCGACTTTCGCGTCAGAAAAAACCGGAGGGTTCACCTCCATCTGCGGCAGCGCGTCGCCCTCGTTCGGGGCAATTGAGCGCATGATCTTCGACAGCTCATCGAACATCGCACGCAGCGTTTGTCCGGGCTTCATGCCGCGAAAACAAATCACGAGGTCCTTGTGGGCTGCGCCGATAAGCATCGCCTGTTTTAGGCCTTCGACACCCATCGACTGCGAAACGTACATACGGTATTTCGCTTTCGACGTTTCGGTTTTGGCTTTGTCACCCAAGGCCGGTATGCCGTATTCCTTGGACGCTTTCGCCAAAGCCTGCTTGACCACTGCCTGGCCATCATCGGCAATAGCTTTGATTTCCTCGCCGTGTTCCTCCAGCTGCGCCTTCAACTTCGCTTCGGCATCCTGTTGCCAACCAGACCCCGCCACTTCTTCCGGATGGTCTTTCGCATGCGCGGAGATCGACAATATTTCGTTTACAGACGGAGACGGCGTTCCTGCAGTTGGCGCCTGTGTCTGAGCCTGCGCTGTGAGAGAAATGATCGACAATGCGATCGCAAAGAGTCGTTGCATCACCATATCGGGTAGGCCCTCGCCACGATTTGCTTGTCGGGGATCGGACCGAAATAGCGGCCGTCATAGGAGTGCGGCAGCGTCCCGAGCATCAGCACGTCTCCCGCTTGGACGATGTAGTCCTTCGTCACCGACTGTGCGGTGAGGTGTGATTTGCCGAGGACCTCATCGTTCAGCGGTCCCCAAGGAACGTCATTGATGGAAATTCCATTCGCATCCACATGCACGTGGTCGCCGGCGACGGCGCCAGTAATCTTCACGACCTTGGTGTTGTCCGGTATGAGCGGAATGCCCGATGCGATGTACTGGTAGGTCTTGCTTCGTTCGATATGGTCCGGCGCCGACGTGCGCACCAGGTACACCATCCACGGCAGGCATCGCACGCTCTGTGGATCCACACCAATCCGGATGACCGAACCGAGCACAGCGTAAAAAAAGGTCCAGCCAAGGAATGCTGCGCACGTGATGTTGATGACAGTCCACACCGTCCACGGCTTGCGCGACTTTTTTACGGTATCTGCTTCGACACCCTTGGCGCCTTTCACGGCAATGATAGTTGCAGCTACACTCATGGTGCGGCCTCGAAATCTTTCGGATACGCAAAAACGTTCTTCGCATCGAGAACGATGTAGCCAGCACCACGCAACTTGCGCGCTGCGTTCTGTACCGATTGCTGCGCAGCGTCCAGCGACTCATTCGAAGACTGAGCGCCACCGAGTTTGGACGTCACCGCTGCATCAACGTCAATGACGGCGATCGGCGGACGCGCCGCGACATCGGCTCGCAGCACATCCAGATGGAGAACGCGCGTGTCCATGATCCAAGCGAAGGCTGCGCTCGCGATCGCCGGCCACAGCACGACGAACGCCCACTGCGCGGGCGACCACCCGGTAGCGTCTTTCTCGGCCGCGGTCATTAGGCCGCTTCCTTCTTAGCGATCGTTTGCGCCCGGTCAGCTAGCACGCGGTTGATCGCGTCGACCTGATTCAGGCCCTGGCGGCGATAGGCTTCGATTGCCGTGACGTCCTGCGCGCGCGAGCTGTACAGCAGGTTGTTGAACGGCGACTCGACGAGTCGGCCGACGCCGGTGCCGAACGCGTTGCGCACCAGGATTTCGGAGTATTCGCCGGGTACGGTATGGACCGTTTCGAGCAATTTGAATTCGCCTTCCGACATCTCGAGGCGACCCGAACGCTTCACTGCTGCGATCGACTCCGGCTTCTGGCCGAGCATGAGCATATGGGCCGAGTTCTCGATGATCGCCATCGACCCTTCGTTGACGTAGAAGTCGTTAACGGACTGCGTACAGATCACTGCACTTGCGCCGAACTTACGCAGCTGGCGATACCAGCCGACAATGAAGTCCTGCGTCTCCTTCGACGCAAGCAGGTTCCACGCTTCGTCGATCAGCAGCAACTTGGCCATGTCGCGCGGCGCGCGATCCATGCCCTGCTGAATCTGGTACATCAACTGCAGAAGCACGAGGCGTTGCAGGTGCGGACGGCCGGACAGCTGCTGGAGCTCGAGCACTACCAGACGGTTGTCCATATTGACGTTGTTTTCGCCGTTGAAATAACGGCCATACTGACCCTGCGTGGTGAACGCGAAGAGCTGGTTGCCAATGTCCTTGACGCGTTCGTCCGGCTCGTTGAGGAACGCCTTTGCGAGATTGTCGATCTGAAGCTTGTGTTTGTAGATCTCCCACTGTTCGGTGAGCACGCGCGTGACCGCGGAGGACTGGAAGTCATCCAAGCCATGCTTGGGGGCCGCCATCACGGCGATGAGGCTCGCCAGGATGTCGACCTCGTCCGTGAAATTCTGCACGATGCCGAAAGGATTGATGCACAGGTCGGTGTCGTTGGTGAATTCGATGTACTGACCGCCGAGCATTTCGCACAGCTTCTTGTACGAGTAGCCCTTGTCGATGATCCACGCGCGACCGCCGACGGTGAGGAAGTTGGTCGTCATGTTGTTGGCCAGGTAGGACTTACCCATACCCGACTGAGCGCACACGACCGCGTTGTAGTTGCCGTCTGAGTCGTAAGTAGAGAACGGCATGAGCTGACCGTCGCGCGCGATGAAGGTCATCATCGGCGTGCCGGTTCCCCGCCAGGAACCGATCACCGGGAGCATCGGCACGACGTGACGCGTCATCAGCGTGCGGTAGCGCGTGAGCGTGGCGCGAACATCCGCCTCGGCACCGAATGGCAGCAGCTGCGAGAACAACGTGCCGAGCAGATACCGGTCCTCCATCATCTGATAACCCAACTCGCGGAACATGCCCTGCACTTCCGTCGAACTCTGGATCGCGGCGTCGTTGTCTTCGGCGAAAATTGCGCAACCGATGTACGCGTAGACGATGCGATCGCCCGCGTTGATCGCTTCCATCGCCGCACCGAGGCTCTCGGCTTTGCGCGCGTATTCAGGAATGAAACGAGCCAGCTGACCTTCGGTTTGTTTTTGCGCCCAGGCAAAGTCACGCGAAATCTTTCCACGCAGCGATTCGTGGTCCGGATACATCACGTTGACCGTGAACAGCACCGGATCACGCAACGCCTTGGTGCCCTTCATGACGTCGCCCAAATATCGGCCGGCCATGCCGGCGTAGACGAAGTCGGGATAGCGCTTCACGGACAGCACGCGTACCTTGGCGTGCTCACCGAGAGAAATCTGCTTAGAACCCACGTCGATCGCGGTATCCGGATCGAGCAGCTGATTGCACAACAGCTGTTTGCCTTCGGCGTTGCTCCACGGCGACTTGCGCCAGAACGCATGGTTGCCGTGATTGAGTACGGTCTCCATGAAGCGGAGATAGCGGTCTGCGTTGAGAACTTCGAAGCGGAAACCCACGGCTTTCAACGCCGCGTGGAACGTCTGCACGAGTTCCTTGATCTTGTAGAGTTCTTCCGCCGTCGGCGCTTCGGTTCCGTGCTTGATTTGAGCGGTGATGCACAAGCGCAACTGGCGAAGGCGCGCGCCGGAGACCTGGCCGATTGGCTTGCTCGTCAGCTCGCGCAGGAATTTCATGCGCTGACGCGTGATCTCGTTCAACACCGGATCCTGCTCCTGCCCGCGCATGATGCGGAACTGGTGCATGACGTCTTCGATGTCGGGACTCGCGTACAGCGAAAATTGGAGGATCGTGTCTTTCGGAAACTGCACATTGAGCAGCGCGTTCAGCGATTCGCTCATTGCGGTGTCCATGCCGGCGATGGGCGTGCAGAGCACACCGAAACCGAGTCGGTCCGGAGAAATAATGAACAGCTCTTCGTCTTTGTCGAACGCGTGAACTACGCCAAAGAGGCGAACCAGCGCTTCCTGTCGATCTGCATAATCCACGTGATTGAACTCCATGAGTGTTGGCTGAGATGCAGCCCCCTAGAGGCCGCGCGGAGCGGCCTGGTAGGGGGTTGCTTGTTGACGCATTTACTTCGCGTGCCGGATCAGCAACGATCCGGCGCCGAGCCTCAGAGCGCGAAGGTGAAGACGCCGTCGATCACGGTCGGGGCGTAGGCCAGCGTCAGAGCGAAGGCGAGGCCCAGCACGATGGCCAGAACCGACTGGCGCACGATGCCGATGCCCATGCCGATCAGGAATGCACTGACGGCGAGCAGCTTGCCCAGGGTGCCTTCCGCCCAACCCTTGACCATCTGGTACATCGGGTCGAACAGCGTGCCGGTCGTGGCGGCGGCGGCGGTGCCGGAGACCACGATCAGCGTTGCGACGAGCAGGCCGTACTTGGCGATGAGGTTCTTCGACTTTGCGAGCAATTTCATTGGGTACTTCCTTTTGGCTGGTTGTGGTTGGCCACCACTCCCTGCGGCGGGTTCGACGGTGTGGCGACCGCGTTACCCGATGGTGCTGCCTCCTGCGCCGCATCCTTTTTGGGAGCTTCCATGAGCTGAAACACGCGAGCGTCCGCTTTCAACGCATGGTTGGTCTGCGTCCACTTGCGTGTTTCAACTTCACTGAAGATGTATCCGCCCATGTGGAGGTCACCTGCTTCGTCCTCCCACGGCTTGATGTAGATGCGCATGATCTTGGCGGGCACGCGATACGGCTCGCTCGTTACATCGACCTGCGGCAACGTTGTGTAAGGTTCCTGCTGTGCAGGGGTGTAGGCAGCGCGGCGCATTCCGGCGGCCTGCTGCAGCGAAGTGTCGGTGAGCGCGAGCGTGTCGCCCTCCACCGCCACATTGAGCTGCGGGCGCGCGCGCACCTGCGCGCTCGAACCGGATACCGGGACTGCGCCAGGCACCGGCACTTCAATCTCCTTGCCTTCCGAGGCCGGACCCGGGGAGACAACTTTTCCCGCGGAGCGGCCTTCGCGTGCAGCCTTGGCCGCTTCCTTCGGGTCAATGCCGACGACTTCGTCTGCATTGTTCGTCGCTCGGTACACGTCCGTGGCCGCCATACAGGTGACGCCGTTCGGGTGCGGGCACGAATATTTCGAACCGCTCGTCGCGCAACCGCTCAAAGCGGCAGCCGCAACGACAATCGAGAGGGTGAGTTTCTTGAACATCGTGTTCTCCATGAATGCGAATGTACGAGCGGAGGGTCTGACGAAACTTCCGAAAAATAGGCCTTCAAAACGGCCTTTTTTGAAAGGTCAGTGCAACGTCCCCATGCTCGCTCCCTTGACCATCACGAAACTGATCTTTTGGCCAGCATCTATTTCGATGACCGGGAAAATTTGGTCTGCGAGTTCGAGGTAGTACTTGGCAATTCGATCGAACGCCGTGCCGACACCGCCGATCGCACCGCCCTGGGCGGCCAGACCGTAGTCCGGTTGTGTCGGATTGAGCTGATAGCGGCTGCCCTGGAACGCAGTCGAAAAACCTTGCGCCACACCGGCGAGCGATGCCTTTGCGATCAACTGGCCTTGCTTACTCACCAAACGTCCGCGAACGCCGGCCTTGCCATCCGGACCGACGGCGTACATCTCCACTTTGACGTCGATGACCTTCTTGTCATTGCGGATACAGCTGACCGACTCGGCGCGCAGGTACGCGCGTTCGCTAGCAAGATCGCCGTGGCCGGCGGCGAGAAGGAAGCATTCTTTGACGTCGCTGCGATATTCGTTCGGCAAAATTGCGTCATGCTTGATGCGGATGAGGGTCGGAATCGGATCCTTCATCGCGTTCTTGCCGGTCGGCGCATCGAGGCCCGTGATGATCACGCCGGTCAGAATCGAGCCGCTTGGCAGATACATCGTCGGAACTTTATCTTCATCCAGTGCCGAGGCCTTCGCGGGGAACCGCGCCGATGCCGGTTGCAAGCTGCCGCTCGAATCACCATCCGAATTGATCGTACGGATCGCGCCAAAAGCGGGTGGCGGTTGTACCGCTTTGTTTCCGACCGCACTCGCATTTGCACCTGGCACGATGGGGCCCATCGGCCCCATCGGACCGGTGGGCCCGTTTCCACGCGCAATCGGCGCATGGGCGGGTCCTTCCAATGAAGCATGCGGGACCCCAGAGGAATTGGCAGCGTTGGCGGCGGCGCCGTTTTTCAGCGCCTCAACCTGAGAACGAATGTCCTTGAGTTCGTTTTGAATGGCCGGGTCCGAAGCGGTGCCTTTGCCGTTCTGGCGAGACATCTGCTGAATGACACCTTGCAGCTTGGAAATCTGCTCGTCCTTCTTCTGCATCTCCACGCGAATGTTGTCGACGTCCTTGGCGACGCCCGTCATACCGAGCTCGCGCGCCGAATCCTTCGGCAACAGTTCGTTCGCGATCTTCTCGCGCGCCGATCGAGAGCCCGTGGACTCACCTCCCCCGCCGATCAGAATGAAGGCGAAGAGCAGCACGGCGCCGACCACCGCGATCGACATGTACTTCTGCTTCTGTTTCGCCGACAGTGCGTCCCACTTTGCACGGAAGCCCTGCTTGTTTTCGTTGGACGAGGCCATCACAGACCTCCGATCAGCGACGGACGAACGACGTCCTGATTCGTCTCATCCTGCTTGCGGACAGCGACGTACAACTCGGACGCACCGTGCGGCGGCACGCTGCTCGAGGGCCACGCCGCAACAGCGAGCACGGAATCACCTTCGCAACCCTGCTCGTTCACGTCGACCGTGAAGTCGCTCGGGTTCTCGATCTTGGCGACCACCACTTGAACGTTGAAGCCGGTCAGCAGCTGCCGCGGTTCGATCCGAAGACCGGGCATGCTGCAGCGAGGCATCACGCGCGTGAAACCCGCGACCGTATCAAATGAGTAGCCGTCCGGAATCGTGCCCTTCGCGATGTCTTTGAACGTCGTCTTGAGCGTCTCGAGGAACGGCTGACCGGTTTCCCAACCCTTCGCGAGTTTCGGATCAGCAGCAGAGGGAATCTCGCCGCCGTCGTGATGCCCCGTATAGCCTTCCAGGTTTAAGTTGACGCTAATGGGCGGAATATCCGCCGGCACCATAGTTACCGAAATTGCATTGAGCGGATCGGCGGCATCGTGGATGTAGAAGCCAACGGGCTCGGAATTGTTGGTCGACACGTAGACGATGTTTTTTTCGATCGACGTGGCAGCAACCGCCGTGGTCTTGATCACAGGATTCTTGAACGGCGTGACCAGGCGATTGAGATGGCCTTCAGCGATTCCGAAGACCGCGTTCTGACCCACCTTGACGGTTATGTTTTCCGGCGGTGGCTTGACGTTCGAACGAGGCTTCGGTCTCGGTGCATCGAACGACGGCGCACCGGATGCGTTCGCATACTGCTGCGCGACCTGGGCAGTGAGTCCCTCTGCGGCGCGTTGTTCTTCCGGCGTCAATGTCGTCGGATGGATCGTGTGCGACGATTGAGGGCCGGTGGAACTGATCACCGGGCCCACGGGGCCAGAGGAAGCCGCCGGCGCCGTCGGACCGGGCACGACCGGTGCTGGTCCCGACACCGGACCCACTGGCAACTGATCGGGAACGTTTTGCGCCAATGCGCTTGCTGAAACTATCGCGGCGGAAAACAGCGCGAGCTTGAGTATGATTCGAGAAGTCATCGTCGATTGCTCCATCAATTGTTTTCAGCGACCTTCCGCTGGTTCTTTGCATCAGCTTCTTTCTTGACCTTGTCGCGGTCGACGCCTGGGCGCCACGGCCCTTCATAGAGGTCGAGAGAAGTCAGCGCGACGTTGTAGTTGCGCACACGCAAGCCGATTTCGTAGGTGCGAACGTTGCGCGTCTCTTCCTGGCGCATGCCGCGGATCGTGTACTCGCCGCTCACGACGACGATGTCTTTCGATGGGACATAAAAGACGGCGTTCGTTACAAACTGCAATGTCACCTGCTCGTCTTTGATCAGCTGCGACTGCTGACCGATCACTTCCATCAGCTTCTTGTAGACGCTGGGGTCGATAAGAGAACCCAAATTCTTTGCTACGAAGTCGGCGTTTTCCGGCGTCACATTGCCGAGCGACTCGGCAATGTAGGCACCCCAGGCCTCCTTCACCGCAGAGTTGGCGGTGGTCTTGGAGATGAGACCCTTCTCCGTCAGGCCAGGCGGGATCATCGCGATGCTTTCGTCTCGCGAGATGATGTAGAACATCGACAGCAGCAAAGCTCCAGCAAGGAAGAGGATGATCAGGCGCGTCGAGCGGCGCTCATCACGCATGCCGTCGAACGAATTGCGATAGTCAGTTGCTTTCATGCGGGCAGGATCCGACGTAGGAAGGGAGAGAGAATCGAACGGCCCTTCGGTATGAGTACGCCGTACCAATAGGCCATATGAATTAGGAAGCCGTCGGGCCTGGAATCGCGGTATCGCGTAAATGCCCAGCTGACCAGCACGCCGCAGATGATCGAGACGAACAACGCCTTCAACATCATTCCGATCACGACGAATACGCTGAAAGGAACCATCTGGTCAGCGGTCCAAAACAGGAGTCGCTGCTGGCTATCGATGTATTTGGGGAAGCGAATGGCTTCCATGCCCGTTCTCCTTGGATTGGGGTATGCGCACCTTACCCGCGGAGCCAGTATTCGAACTTCCAAAAAATAGGCCTTCGCAACCGTCTTTTCTGGATGTTTTTCCAAAAAAAAAAAAGACCCGCAGTGCGGGTCTTGAAAAAGTTCGATGTCCTTAGCGGACTTTATAAATCATTCCCATTCCTCGACATGTCGATCAACAATGATCATGTCGTCAGCGTGTGGGTCTGATTCGTCGAGCCTTGTGGCTTCGACTGGTGATTCCATCAGCTCAGAAGTCGGATTCTCCGACTTGCTGATCTCCATGGCCACGCGATCGAGCAGTTCGTCGACTGCCTTTTGCGCGGTACTTTCGTCTTCCTCGGTTGTCGCCTTCACCGAACAACTATCTGATGGTGATTCTGCGACAGCGCTGGGCACCAATTCAGGGAGCTCGGATTCGCCTTGAATCCTTCCACCTTTACGAATCGGTACCAGCTCTCGAACAAACTCCATCGACAATGGGAATGGCGTTGGTTCGATCTTTTTCCAATTTCGTGATATCGACGCGCTGACCAATTTGATAACAGCGAGTGCCACGAAAACGCAGCCGATCATCTCGTGCATGGATTATCTCCTGAGAAGGAGGGAATCCATGCCCCACTGGGGAATGGATCCCCGAGTGGGTAGGTGTTTCATGGGGGAATGCCACCCCAGTGACTGAGTCTCAATTTTGAGAACTCGAAAGTAGGTGTACTATACGAATAACAAAACCTTGCTGCAATGGAGTTTGTACATGGACGGCTTCGGCATTGCTATCGGAATCGTAGCCCTGATCCTGGTCGGAACAGTTCAGGCGGTTCGCCGTGCAACTCGAGGCAGCAATTCACGCAGCCCCGATATCTTCACCTTGTCGAAGTCGCGCAACGAATTCGTTGACGACCTCACTTTGATCAATGGTCGAAATACATGGGACCCATCTCATCCCATGTATCACGACGACGTCTAAGGCTTCGCGCCCTTCACGCCCGCCACCGGACCGCCCGATAGTGCGGTCACGGTATACGTGGCCCACTCGCTGCGATCATCGTGGTTTGAGAAATCGACAATGCCGCCCCGCTGATCCGGCGTCATCTCACTCCATGCTTTGTTGTATGCCTGTGCAACCGCCGGCGACATTCGGCCAGTCTCTTTGAATGTCTGAACTGCAGCGAGAGCGCGCGCGACTGGTTCTGACGAAACGTTCGTACTGCCAATAAGAACGCCAGGATTGGCTGCGTGCTTGGCATACGTTGCTTCATTCGCTGCGTTGTCGCGCTGATAGGCTTCTGTGCCCATGTTCGACTGCAATTTCTGCTGTGCATCGGAGCTCGACCCAGCATGTACCGCTTCGCTCATACGCATGACGCCAGGCTCCAAATGCCCACTCATCACCATGCTGACAATGCCACCAAGACCCCGAGCATTCTCACCAGCCCCAGATTTGCGCGCTTGCTCAGCAGAGGTGTGACGATTGTCGGTAGCTTCTTGACGAAGACCTTCGTTGCCAGACTCGACGTGGCCTTCAACAGCTGCCTTACCGCTAGTACTCGGATTGTCCAGAACGTCGTGGTTGACACCCCGAACGCCACCGGCGCCGGCAGTATCAACGACCGAATTCATTGCTGCTGACGTTGCTGCAGGCGAGCCGCTTTCGAGAGCTTTTGCTTCAGACTTGATTGAGCCGGCCGACCGATCCGCACCCACTGCTTGTCCGTTGACGACGTTCGTTGCATCCCCGGAATGAGCCTCTCCGCCAACGCCCTCGTTTCGATGAGCATTGGATTGAGCAACCGATTGACCATCACTAGATGCGCCGATAAATCCAGCTGCTTGAGCGACGTGCATCATCGCCTGGGCCCGCTCTCCTTCGTATCCTGCAAGCGGAGCGGTACCACCAGCCTTTTGACCGTCAAGCGTAATGAGATCGCCCATGACCTTTTGCGTCTCTTTGTCTGCTTGAGACCAAGCCGCCTTACTGTTCATGATCGCGTTGCGATTATCACTTTGCGCTTGCCCGCCACCGTACTGAGCAGCCATCTGTGCGACCTGCTCTTTCAAGGCCGGGTTTTGCGCGATTTGGCTTGCCATATCGCGAATACCGATCGATTGTGATGAAGATACTGACGACGCCGTCGTCGCGGCAGTTTGGTAGGCCGATTCCTTCGCGTTTACGTCGCTGATGCTCTTCGCGTATCCCGTGCTTCCGGTGACGGAATCATTCTTCGAACCGGTAGCCGCGGCAGTCTGACTTGCAAGATCCTGCTGCGCTTGAGCAGTTGCGACCTGAAGCGAATGAGCATTGCTGGTCTTGTTGTCGACCATCTCTCCAAAGGCTTTCTTCGCCGACTCGGACATTTGCGCCTGATCAGTAGACTTGAGCCCACCGGTGAGCCCGAGCTTGTCCGCCATCTTCACGCCCGCATCGACGCCCAAACTCGCCGCCGTAGCGGCAACGGCAGTCCATGCCGCCTCTGTACCCGATCGAACGTTGACTCCCATGTCCTTCAAAATGTTGCCGACGCGAGCTTCGTTTGCTGAGGTTCCAAAGCTGACTCCATGGTTCGCAGAAACGCCTCCCGAGTGGGCCGCGGCCCACTGAGACGCTACCTGCTCTCCATAGGTCGCGTTATGTCCTTGAGCGGCTATAGCGCGTTCGCGATCCATGCTAGACGTCTGCACAGATGCTGCGTGTGCAATTTGAATTGAGGGCTGCTGGCCGTCAGTACCGCTCATGCGCGAGCCATGTCCCTGGTCCCACGCGTTCATAGCGGAATGTTGCACGGCCGGCGCCATCGCAATCGGATCTGGAGTGGCCATCTTCGTGTTGATGTGTTCCGCACCCATCATGCGCTGGGCGATCGCTCCGGCACTTACGGCGCCACCGAAGATCAACATTAGCGTGATTGCCGGCGTCGACGAGGCAAGCAATGCACCCGTCGAAAGCCAGTCGACAATTTGACTCGACAAATCCGCTGCGCCAGCCATGCTGGTCATGGGGAATTGCGGGCCAGTCGCAGCCATGGCCGATACGGCATGCTGCGCCATCGTGACCTGATACAGGTTGATGATTGACAGCACCGGGAACCAGAGCGTCACCCAAATTGTGAGGATCAGATAGCGCATCACCATCTGGAATCCCCATGCACCGAATCCGAGCACTAGCGCCATGAACGGCGCACACGCATAGATCATCGATTCAAAAAATGCCGTCATGGGCAACGCAACGCGCCGGAACATCTGCTCCGAAGCTGCCCATTGCGTAGCACGCTGTTGTGCAGCAGTGGACACCATGATGTCGCTCAACGTGTCCAATGAGGAGTTAGCACCGTTGTGACGGACCATGTCCGCCCAAGCCGCAGACAACCCCATTGCATAAGTATACATTTGTGCATCGGAGCTAACTACGTTGATCGCATTAAAAGAATCGTTCAACTGCGCAGGCGCCGACGTGCTGACTATTGTTTTCAAACCACCGCGGTTTTGAATCGCGTTGGCCAATGCCGCCATCAAGTTTCCAGACGAATCGTGCGCTGTACTGGAAATTCTCTGGTACGCCTGGTCACACGGCATATCAACTGGCGGTCCGCCCGCCTTGAATGGCGTCGTCACGAATTGGTTTGTTACTCCGATACCACCGCTGGTAGTGGTACCCATCGAAAACGGATCTTGAGCGGAAAACATCGCAGTTGCATCACGGTTCCCCTTGTCCACCTCGTACATGTAGCAGTTGCCAAGGTATTGGGAGAGATTCCATTTGAATTGACCAACCATCTTTGAAGGGTCATCAATCTCCGGCAGGTCCCAATTTCGAACGGCATTCACCCATCGCAACGACTCGCCGAAACCGCCAGTCGATATTCCATTGGGAATACCGAAGGAGGTTTCCATTGTCTGTGTCAGGCCCATGCCGAGATTTGATATCAGTGCGCCGGCGGCGGCGACTCCGAATGGAACATTTCCGACCGGGAATGTTCCACCTGGCACGACGCCAGGAGCTCCGCCCATGTCGTGAATGTAGACGGTGCTTTTCGCGCCAAACATCGTCATGAACATCAGTAGCGAGACGAACAGCCATCCCATCTCGAACTTCTGCATGCCGCTCGCGACGGCTTTTACGCCGAAGAAAATCAAGCCCAGCATCATGCCGATCGCACCTAGCTTCAGCAGGTCACCGGAGTTGGACAACATCGCGACGCCATTCATCACGCGCGACATGTAGAGCCCGTCGCCGATGGAGTAGATGTCAAACGTGCCCCACGAATTGTTGCCAAACAGCCCGACGATGGAATCGGCCACGTGAACTCTCCTTAGTTCGATCCGACCGGCTGAACCGGCGGGTTGCTCTTCTGCATTGCGTCGCGCTGCTGGGTGAAATAAGCGAGCACTTGCGATTTGTCAGTCGCCTTCTTGTGCGCGAGATCCACCTCATTCAGTACGTCACGCTCGACGTCCTGGATCATTTGGCGCATTTCCTTGAATGTTTCCGCATTCTGACCGTCGCGATTTTCTGGTTTGTTCAACGCTGTCAGCGCGATGTCGAGATCTGCGGTTAGCATTTGCTCGAGGAACTCTGCCGCGATTACGTCCGAGAACGACGTGATGTATTGCTTGGCTGCCGCGGGACGTTTACGAGCGAGTGCCATCGCGAGCTGGATGTACTCGCCACCTGCCGTCATCAGTCCTTGTTCGGCTGCTGTAGGCGGGCGGTCGCCAGAAGCCATCGCATCGATGATTCCCTCACTTCCTCCAGAGCCCAGCATCATGTTCTCGATCATGGTCTTCAGACCGACCAAATCGTTGATCGGGACTTCAGTAGGATTCAGGCACCCGTTCACGTCAGTCGTGTCACACACGTACCGTTTGATAGGAACCGTGATGTCGGCAATTCCGTAAATGAAGTTGTGCGCTTTTAGCAGAGGGGGTTTCGGAATGCGGACCAACGGAGCTGGTTGGCCGGCTTGAACGCTAGACGCATCCCCATCGGGACACCCCAATTTCCCCTGAATGCAAACGATGATCGTTCCAGTCAACGACATGAGGTCCGAGGCGGTGTAGTAGTCCGTTCCAGATACGAACCAGCCAACCATGCTGGTCTGCTGGGCGGTTTTCCAGAAGACGTTGCCCGCCAGCAGCTGCAGAGCGTAAGCGGGCGCATTGTCGGCCATTACGCTGTTCGTTGACTTGGAGGAATCGCCTGCCTGAAGGGTGTCGAACCAGTTCGAGACGCCGGCGAGACCCTGCTGCATCTGGACGTTGGAGAAGGTGTTTTCGATCGCCTCGTCAGCGTGCACCGCGTGCACCAATTTTTGCCCGAGCGCGCAGGTGTTCATCTGTCCACCGTTGAACGCATTCAACTGCGCCTGCAGCTTTGACATGATGTTTTCGCATGACGGGCACATTGATGTCAGCGCAAGCTCGAACGCGTACCCCAGCGCTGCCGAAGCAATGTTTCGGAGCGCAGCCACAAGCTGCTGGCTCGAAATAAACGTGAAGCTGCCAAAGAACGCGTCAATGCCACCGCATCCTGCGTTAATTCTCGGCAACTGGACATTGAAGAACGGAATGTTCGAAATCTGATTTCGAATCTGGATTCCGCCACCGGTGATAATGCCTCGACGAGCGTTCATGGAGATCGACGGGTCCGTCACGTTGATCATGCCGTTGAACAGTTGCTGGGATTGCTTTCCCAAGCCGCTTTGCGCAAGCGCCGGAGTCGGACTCAAGACAGCCATGCCTAACAGGAATAATCCCAGTGCAAGCCAGCGTTTCATTGCATGCGCTCCATTTCGTGCAAACGGTTATTGGCGACGAATCGGCGTTGCGCCGCCCGCCGATTCAAGATCTTGGAGATTGGCGTTTCTCTCGCCATAGATTCCAGACGCACGAAATGCTTCGAGCAGCGCCTGGGTGTTGTCGGGATCGGACACCGTCGATGGATCGAATCCGTCGGTGAGATATCTACGCGGCAAGCCTTTCATCGCCGCGTTGTATTCCTTATCGGAAATCCACTTCTCGTTGTGCGCAACTTCAATAATGCGCTCGTTGATTTCCCCACTGGACTGGACGCCGATGCCCAGCAGAACCACGTCACTCGGCGGATGCACCAGATACAGGGTCGGTGTTGCTGTGACCGAAAGTTTTTCCGCTTGCCCCTGATCAGGTACCCAATCTGGGAAGCTGTTGTCGGCAAGAGGGGCGCCGTCCGTGCTGATCGGCAAAATCGAATACCCGTATTTCTGCTGATACCACTGCAGAACAGGATCTTCTTTTGCGCAATAGGGACAATCCGATCGGAAGAAATACCAGATCGCGACTTCTTGGCTGAGCTTCTTCAGCAATTCTTCCATCGCATCGGACTTTGCCTTGTACATTCCACCGAGTGCGACAGCGCTGCGTGGATTGCTGATCGACTCATCTAAGGCGGGGTTCGTCGCGTTGCTCGCTACCATCCGAGAGGCGAATATCTCGGACTTGTCCATCATCAATTTTTGGACGTAGCCGAACAGCTCAATATTTTCCGGTGTCGGATTATCGATCGCGCGATCGCGAATCTTGTCGATGTTTTCGCGAATCCACGCGACGGATCCGACTGGCGGTTTCGCCACTGCAGCGCCGGCTTCCTTCGGCAAGGAAGGTGGTGGTTCTTCCGGCTTCTTCTCGACGAAGCGCGGGTCCTTGTAGAAGAACCATCCCTCGTCGTGCTTCGCATACTCGCCGCTCGACGCCGTCGTTCCGACAGTCGAACCGTCAGAAGTCTCACTTGCACGAAGGCAGAAGGCCTGTGTGCACAGGATGGCAACAACCAAAATAGGCAGGAATCGGATCATGGCCCAGCCATGCTAGTCGTGCCGGACTGGAGCAACCTTCAAAAAATATGCCTTCGCAACCGTCTTTTCTGCTCGAAATTGAGAGCACAGTTTTTTTGGGGTGTGCGATACGGCGGGACCTACAAGCCCATCGCCACTCGAACCTTTTGTCGTCGAACCGCAGGGCGCGAAACCTTCTTCGGTATAAGATCTCTTTCGCCCCGGATGATCGTCGTCGTATCACCGGAGGTCAGATTTACCGTCATCGACTCAGCTACGCGACACATGGGGCACCGTTTTCCATGCCCTTCTTTGTTGTCGCAAACGTACCGCGTGCCGCAAAGACAGCAGTTCGTGAGCTTGACCTTGCCATCCATCAATGAAAACGCCATCTCGACCATGCGTTCCCAGTCGGCGTCGATCGCGGCGATCGGCATGCCTAGCCGTACGGTGTTGATGGCGGTGAGAACGTGCGATGAGACGAGAATGCTGGACTGCGTGATTTCCAACTGGTGCTCGATCGCAACCAGGAATGGACTCGCCAAGGCCATCTTGTGAACGTTATTCAGTACATCTTTGATGCTGGACTTACCGCGCCCGAGTTTGATGGCGCCAGCCGCTTCGACCACCTTCCGTACATTGTCATCTGGAAGCGAAGTCAGTTTTCGGATCTGCGGGATTCTCAGCCCGCATCGAGCCAGTTCCTCTGCCTCGCGAACGACATCTGAGGAACGATAGCCGATGTTCGCTTTTGCAATCAGTATCTCGATGGCCTGTTGCTTCGGATACGACTTGGCGCATAAACGACGTGTCCCCTGAAAACCGTTCATGCCGCAACCTCTTCCACAACGTCTTCCTTCAGATGGAAGCTCGGCAATTCCGATTGGAATTCTCCTGGCCGATCCTTGAGTGACTCGTCCGCCGATCCTCCGCTTGCCCAGGCGGTCATACCGGCAATGGCGATGCGTTCGTGGGACGCCCCACCCTCCACCAGGCTCAGAAGCAGATCGAACCCTACCGATTGATTGATGCGCAGGGCCACATTGAGCTTGGCGAGTCGCCGCAGTTCCGAAAGCCGCATTCTGGCAACACGCGTAAGCATAGAATGCTGTTCAGGGAAACGAAAGATCGTGGCCGCCGCCGCCGGGTCATCCAGTGCGACATTTCGCACGCGTTCCCAATATGCCATCTGCAAGCGCTCGACGTACTGTTGCCACTCTGGCCGAAACGGACTTTCGATGAGCTTGTTCGAATCCACCTGTGCAAGCGTGTTGCGAACCGAGAGGCCGCAATTCAACCCGAATGGCAATCCGGCGTGCGTGAGCACAGTGTCCAGCTGCTCGGCGCTCAGTCGAAAGATGCAAAGCATCTGGTTGGGTCTGCGGAATCCGAAAAGCTTGAGCGCTTCATTCGGATCATCGGCGATCACCTGGCGAGCGAGAGTGAAGTATTCCCTACCGAGATCGTGCAGGTCTTCCTGCATCGATGAAAAATGAGTCAAGAACATGCGCAACCCTGTTTTGTTGTTGCTCGTTTCCCCGCCTCTCGGGCCTACCCTCCCGCGAGGTGAGCGCACGTTAGAATAAACTGTTTATTCCCGTCAACACCCTTGGAAGCTTGACTGCCATTTTTGCCGGTGGGATGGAAGAGATTGCCGCACACACAGGCGGTCTCCAAAACCGCTCTGCAGAGCCATTTGAATCGATGCCAAACGAATCAGGTTGCTGAAAAAAGACGCGGTGAAAAAGTCACACGCAAGTGTCGATATCTGACACGCGTGAAAACGATTTCCTGCGTCAAACTGCGCAAGTGTTCGGCGCCATCAATGGCGCTGACTTGACAATCAAAGTGAGATTGTGGTCGGACGGATGTCCACGTGCGTCAGACTGTAGCGGCCTGCAGATCGCCGTACACTGTTCGCCAGAACGAATGAAGCTTGGCAAGCTCTTCCACCATCGAGGTCTGCAACCTTTCATCTTCGATGGCTTGCGAGAGCTTGGACTCGTCCTTTTCTTTGAGCACCGGTCGGAGCATTGGAGTGAACTTGGTCGAACCAAGTACCTCGACGATGCCATGCAGCGCCTTTCCTTCTTTCACCCACTCGAGCGGCAACCGTGCCTCACGCGCAATCTTCATACGCCGGAGGCATCCGATTGCGTCATTGAAAGACGCATCGACGAGGCTGCGCTGCTTTTCGACTGAGCCAAAAAGCTGAAGCCGTGACAAAGAGTCTTCTGTCACAATGTCGGCGCCCGCCGCCTTCTCGAAGCGATCGATCTGTTCGACGATCAAGTCGACCAGCTCGGGACTGATCTTGGACTTCGGAACCCACGCCGCTTCCAGGCGTTCAAGTTCAGCGATGACTGTCTGATCGGTATCACCAGAGATGACGACGACTGGCAACTTTCCGCCCGACGCCGACTGAAACGTGCGCGCGCGGCGAAGGATTTCCAGACCGTTACCGTCGGGAAGATGGACGTCCGTCACGATCGCGTCGTAGGTGTCGGCCGAAAGTTTCTCGAGTGCGCCCTTAAACGTATCAGCGGCAAACACTTCAAAGCCATTTCCGTCGAATATCTGGCGCAGCATCAGCAACATGCTCGGCTGATCGTCAACCACGAGTATTCGGCGATTTGCTGCATGAGGTTCTGCTACCGACAGCTGTTCTAGGCTGGCGTCGACATGCTTTCTGAGCGCACCGATTCCGTCCAGTAAAGCGGACTTCAGTGCTGCTTGCGGAGCGTTGTCACGTGTGAACAGGAGACGGCCTTCCACCGCGCTCAAGTTCCCGCGCAAACGGATCAGATCGTCCATGAGATCCTTAGCGTTATTGTGTTTGTCGTTGAGCATCGTCTTCTGCGTGCAAAGTTTCAGGCGTCCATTCCTGCTTCGCCTCCCCACCGGAGGGAGTACGTTCAATGCGCGTATTATGCGCATCAACGTATTATAATGCCAGCACATGAACAGACTCACATCCAAGAAGTCCCGCGAACAGGCTTTGCGTTTGTTCATTGCGGCGACGCCGTCTGCCGACGAGTTCAGGGGTTCCCTCAGCCGCATGAAGTTCAATCCGGACGAGGTTTTCCGGGAAGTTGAAGCGATCAAACTGGATCTGCTTCGCGAACTGAGCGAATTGACGCTGGACGAGTCGGAGTCATGAGCGAACGGAAATCCCGCGCCAAGCCTCCTCCGGCGACGTCCCCCATTTCAACCAGCACTATCCGCATCCCTGCTCACCTACATCAGCAATTGCGGATCATCGCGGAGTTCGAGGACAAAACGCTTTCGGACATGATCACGGTTCTGCTCGAAAAGTACGTTCGTGGCTGGGACCAGGCTTTCGGCAGTGACCTGGCGCGGCAGAAAAACAAGAGTAAGTAGCCGTCTTTACGGGTAAATTTGGCTATGGTAAAGAAATCGACCAAGAAGCCGGCCCAAAAGCTCTCGGCATCCGAACTGGTGCTTGCCAACCGTCGGAAACTCAATCGTGTGCAGGTCCTGTTCGACGCGACTCTACGTGACGAGCTTCGTGTCGTCGCTCGAGCACGGGGAATGAAGCTCATCGACCTCATGGCAGATATCTGCCGCAAGTACATCAAACAATGGGAATCGGGGCTTACAGACCATTTGACCAAGGAAGCGCTGCGGCGCGTGCGCGGCGACTTATCACTCACATCTGACGTGAGTCCGATGGACTTTTCCACCAACCTGCTGATCGCCGAACTGCAGGAACAGAAGAAATTGTCCATGCAGAAGGAATCGAAAAAAGGTAAGAAGCGAGCTCACTCCGGTCGCCGGTGATTCAAGCGCCCCGTGCCGGCGCCGCCCGCCATTTCACACACCCCGTATCGTGACCGATGCCAGTTGTACCTTATTTTATTTGGTGCGACGCCACACAAGTCCCTCTTGCGCCAAAGAAAAAAGGCGCGCACAATCCGCCGCACCAAATATACCGCCCGGTACCTAAACCCGGAACGGAACGCAGAAATGGGTGCGGCATGGAACTAGGGGTTCATCATCGGATCGGCCGGCCTGATATTGAGGCCAGGGCCGAACGCATGGAAGAGGTTCTCAACCGAGTAAAAGAGGTCGCTCTGCGACCGGAGGCCGTCAAAAAGGCCCCTCGGATCAACCTCAATAACACCACTTCAATTCTGGGATTGACCAAATCCCAGATGCTCAAGCGCATCCAGGGCAAGAAATTGCCCGGGGGCGATACGTCGGGTCCGCGTACCTGGTACACCATCGAGCAAGTGCAGGAAATGTCGCGTTCGCTAGGGCTGCGTCACGAGTACGCGCCAGGCCACGGCATCGTCTTGACCATCGCCAACTTCAAGGGCGGCGTGGCCAAGTCGACGACATCTGTGACACTAGCCCAGTACCTTTCTTGCCGCGGACTTTCCTGCATCGTTATCGACATGGATCCGCAGGCAAGTGCGACCACCCTTTTCGGGGTCAGTCCGTACCTCGAAGTCGATCGCGAAAAATCCACCTACAGCCTTCTGGACGGCGGCGACGCTGATGCCATGACTGCTGTGATGAAGACCTACTGGCCAGGCATCGATCTTGTGCCGGCCAACCAGTTCCTTTACGGACGTGAGTTCGGCCTTGCGGCTGCCGGTCGTGAGCTGGGAGGCGACGTCTTCCGGTATCTTCTGGATATCCTCCCTCCCCTTCGCGCGGCTTATGACGTCGTCATCATCGACACGCAGCCATCGCTCGGATTCCTCACTTCGAACGCCATCTGGGCCGCCGATCACCTGCTGATCACGGTACCGCCGTCGAGTCTGGATTTTGCGAGTTCAGTCATCTTCTGGTCCTTGCTGCGAGACGTGATGCGATCGGCTGAACGCGGCCGCGGTACTCCAAAATATTGGGAAGACATCAGCGTCCTGCTCACCAAGGTTGATAACCAGGACAAGTCCACGGTATTCAACAAGCAGCTGGTGAGCATGGGCTGCGAGGATTGGCTGTTGCCGGAGTCCATTCCGGCTACACGCGTCGCCACTAATGCTAGCTCTGAGTTTCAGACGCTCTACGACATCGAGCGTTACGAAGGCAGTCATAAGTCTCTGAAGGTTGCGCGCGAGTTCTTCGATCGTGCGTACCAGCAAATCCTGTCCAAGCTCAACCACACGTGGGATGTCTGGCAGCACCCGGATCGCTGGCGCATTGCTCAAACACCTGATACTGCGGATCTATTTGCCCAGAATCCGGTTGCGGCAAACGAGCCTAAACCAGAGGTGGCAGCCTAATGAGCCTGGAGAAGAAGGGTGCCGATATGTTGAGCGCCGTCCGTTCTCGTATGGACATCGCCAAATCGAAGCCTTCCCTACCCCGCTCAACTGAGCCGTCGACGGCGATCGGCCTCATGGTGACTGAGGCAAATAATAGTCTGCGCGAACGGCTTGAACGCGCCGAGGCTGAGGCCGCTTCCAATCAGGTTGAACTCGAGAAGCTCAAGAAGCTCAAGCATCTTCATTACCTCGATCCGCATTCGGTTCGTGCGAGCCCCTTCTGCGATCGCCATCCCATGGCGTTCAACGACAAGGCTTTCGTAGAGTTCTGCGACCTTGTCAAAGAAACCGGTGGAAACACGGAGCCTGGGCAGGTTCGGCCGCTGGAACCGTTTGACCCAGAAAACCCCGTTTACGAAATTGCCTCCGGGCATCGCCGGCACGCGGCATGTCTGAAACTCGGCCTGCCGTTTCTTGCCATCGTCCGCGAAATGGACGACTCGGCACTGATCCAGCAGATGTACTCGGAAAACACCGGTCGAGAGAACCTTTCTGCCTTCGAGCGCGGCCGTCACTACGCGCTTCTCCTGAAGCAAAAGAAGTATGCGTCACAGCGCGAACTTGCCGCCAAGCGCGGACTTCATCAGCCCACATTGGTTGAGCTTCTGAAGTATGACGATCTGGCTGATTCCATCATCGCGGCATTTCCAGATCCACGTGAAATCAGGCAGTACTGGGTGAACCCGCTCGTCGATGCCTGGAAAAAAGATGCAAAGCGTGTGGCTGCGGTGTCCACTGAGTTACAAGCTGGCGGCCTCCTTCGTCCAATGGAGATTTACCGGCGCCTCGCCGGCATCGAGCAGCCGAAAAAGCTGATATCCACTGGCGACCAGGTTCTCGGGCGTATTCGCCAAATTAATGGTTGCCCCGCGGTTGTGTTGTTCAAAGAGGCGCCCACTGAGCTCGTCGAAGAGATCAGTGCCTTGGTCTTGCGCTGGGCAAAGGACAAAGCCAGATGACCCGACAACCCACAGCGTTGAATTTCAACAGAGGCCCGAGAAAACTCGGGCCTCTGCTTTTTTGGGTACCTGAAAGTAGCTTCATCGGACCCTGCTGTGTTTTTCAGGCTCGATCTCACTCCGTTTTTTTTGCGCTTACTTCCAGGTGCGCCTCGGTATTGGTTTTTGGGCGATCCAATTTCGATCTCACATCGCGCCTGATAGTCGGGGCTCTATTGGTGATTGAAACCGCCGCGCCGGCGTGTACGCACCGACCGATCGAATTCCGATCAGGTGGCATTCGTCAACCTCCAAATCCAATTTCGGAATTGGTGATCGGAACTCGATCAACTGCCTACGAGCACTTACAGCCGGATCCTCATTTCGAACGGCGATCGCAAAACCGTAGCCGATCGAATTCCGATCACTCGACAAAGAGCCACAGCCAATTGCCGTACAGCCGCAGTGATCGAGTTTCGATCACTACGGAATTGCGACGGGTGGGGAGGGTAGCGCCATGACGTAGCGATAAGCCGCTTCGACAAAACTTGGCACCCAGAAACGAAAAAACCCCGGAACGCCAATTCCGAGGCTTTTTCGAGAACGGTACCCGAGGGAGCAAGGTGACCGCCGACTAGACACCGGCAATCCTAATCAAACTCCCCCGAACCGTCAACGGGTGCGCTCATCCTCAAGAAATGGAGAACGCACATGCACCACGTGGCACTGCGGACGGGGGAGCTCGTCCATTCAAAACAGCCAACTCAGGCTACATTGACAGAACCAACCGAATCAACCACGGCATTGGCAGTTACTGATTTACTGGACCGCCTTGTAAGGGCCAACCTAACAGGAGCCGGTTACAGGGTCGTGCTAGACCTTCTCTCGCGCTTCATCAAGCAGGGAAGGGGTACCGAGTGCGTGTCGACCGAATGGCTTGCGAAGCGTTTGGGACTGCACCGGAACGCAATCGGGTTGGCGTTTCGATCTCTTGAGAACGCCGGACTTGTTCGCCGGACCGCCGTAAAGCACCGAGGGGCACCCACGCGTACAACGGCCATTGGGCCGGCTAAGGATCTCATTACGGCACTTCGGACACCAAACCATACCCTGACATTTGACGACGTTGACCAATCAGGGGCAGCCCCCATACAACCGACTGCTCTTCAGCCGCCGGCGCGAGCGATCGAAATTCGATCACCCTCAAATCCGGCCCGGTCAGCTAAGGCACACATGGGAATCGATGAGGAAAGCGCCAAGCCGACGCTGACCGCCCAAGAACGCCTTTCACCGAAGGATTACCTCGCCCAAACGCTGCGAATACCGGCGGCCGCAAGGGAAGCTGCCATGACCTATCGCGGCACCCCGTCGTCCTTTGCCTTCGATCCAGCCTGGAAGGTCTTACCGGAAGACGAGGAGTACGTTCGGAAACTGATCCCAAAGACCGAGCCAGTACGCCCTAGAAATACGGCGCCTCGAGTCGCTCCTTTGGGGGAGGTCGCTCAACCAGATCTCGCGACAGCGCTCATGCACTCGATGCCACGACTTACGGCGCTAACCAAATGCGCGAAGCGGGCAGGGGAGTTGGTCGACGAGATCGCATACATGGTGCAGACAAAAGGCCTAGGAAAGGGGGATGTAGCTGGCGGCGTTCGAGCCGCCATTTCACTCATCAGCACCGGCCGTTGGAAGCGTCCATTGGGATTCGACACACATTGGCGAGGCGCGGTTTTTCGGGGGTTCCAGACGCACAAGGAGGAGGGTATTGCCCGGAAAAATGTGCACTAAAGCTTTATACCGCTCTTGCTGGAGATGTTTTTATACTAACCAACCGACTCTCCGTGGAACATCAAGATGAAAAGCGTTGGTAGTTGGTTGATATATATATAAAATAAAATCCGTGGAACATCAGTGTCTATCGTTCCACACTTCAACGCTAGAACCTGAGTTTGAACCAAAGCATCGCTAACTGATTGATAGTGCGTATAAATATGGGAATACATTCAAATCCGGAGATTCCTGGGGAAAATCAGATCTACTGGCGTATTTCATCGAATTCGCACCGCCATCGCATGTTGAGTATGATAACTGGCGCACATCACGTGCGACTTGCAGGAGAGTCGTCATGAACGACCAGCGTGTAATGCGGCGAACCATCTATGTGGGTGATTCCCTACACGGTCTAATCGCCAGCGGCCGCGTGCTCGGAGAAACCGTTTCTGAGCGCATCGATCGTTTAGCCGACCGATACACCTCAATGATCACGGATCTGGTTCCAACCCGATGGCACGTGCACGATTGGTTGGTGATCGCACAAGTCATCTCCGAGGTGCAGGTGGCACGAGCTACGGACGCCTCGGTGGTCAGCGTCCGATTGCGGCAGCTGTCGAAGAACCCCGGTGCGTCCCGGAGACCGGCGCTTTGGCATACCGATTCGAAAACCTCAAACTCGCTGAGCAGATCGCGGTGATCGACGTCGCAGAGCGAGCAAAACAGGCTGAGGTCGCCACGCAGGACGCCATGTCGAAATGGTTGGCAGAGCAGAGTATCCAGGTCGGGTAAACGAGCCGACCATATGTGTATCATGAAAAAAAAGCCCCGCTAGCGCAGGGCTCCAACGTCTATCGCGTCGTGATGGACGCACCCATGCTCAAAAGGTTCAGGGTGGTCTTTGTCTGATTTGCGATATTGCGTTCTTTCTTCGGGATAGGCGCCGCAACGGGTGCCGGCGATTTCATAGCCGAGCCAGCCGTTTGTGCATTGGACACCTGGTTCGCTGGGAGCATCAGCATCCCATCCATACGTTTGCCTTCCAAGTAGAACCCCAGGGATTCGGCCTGCATCCCCAAGCAAGCTAGGTAGCGCACGCGCGTTCCACGTGACTTGCCCTTGCGGCTTTCCAAGTCCTCAAACAGTTTCGGAGCCATTCGGCGTTCCAAATTGACACGCATCCGATCCCGCGCAGGAACGACTTCGCGCGGAACCGGTTCTGGTTTGCGCTTTCGACCCATCAGGCCACCTGCTGCAGTTGCGCCTCAGCCATCGCATCGCCGACCCGCTGGGCCATGATCTGGAATCCGCGGGCATTGTCGAGCACGGGATTGCGACTGACCAAGACCTGGCTGCCACCAAACGTGTCGCGCGTCGCTCGCTCGAACAGAGATGCTCCACCGCCGGTAAGAACCACGGTGTCGATCGCATCACGCTCGTGACGCAGCGACGTTGCCACGTCCGCCATCACCTGCCGGCTGACCTCTCGGGCAGCGCTCTTCAGGTATTTGCGGAAATCGACGTTATGGCTTCCGAGTTCCAAAAACTCTTCGTTTCGCTTCAAAGCTCCTTCCAAACGCGTCGAGCTCAGTTGGATGTTGTCGTAGTCCTTCGAAATGGCCTTGGCAGCTTTTTCGAGGATCATCGACATCGCAGCCTTGGATGAGCCAGAACTGTTGTCGCGAAGGGAGTCGCCCTGTAGCAAGCACCAGTCGGCGGTCCCATATCCGAGGTCGACCACGAGGGTCATCCGATCTTCACGCTCGAGCAGGGACGGGTCTTCTTCGGTCTGTGCCATGAACGATCCGATCGGCTGTGCAACGACGTAGACGTTCTTTACTTCGCAACGGAAACCAGTGGAGATGAAGTGATTGCCTGCCAAGAGTTTCGGCAACTTGGACCGCATATCGCCATTGAGGAAGTCTTGGCATGGGAGTCCGGTGACCAGGTAATCGATTCGGTCCAGCTGCAGCTTGGCGAGCAGCGCGAAATACAGTGCCATGTACTCGTCCGTATTCATGTAGTTCGCGTGGGTCTGCCGGGCAAATCCCTGCAGGTGCATCGGGTCTATCCCCGCTACCCACAATTTGGTGGCAATCAGGACCAATTCCCCACCCTTCGGATCGGGGATGCCGTTGACGTTCTTCGTCAGGTGTTCGACAGGCGCGGCGCCGACCGGAAGGACCACGGTGCGCAATTCATCATCGTTGCCAGTACGGCCGACGGCCTTTCCGTTGCCGTACCCAACATCGATTCCAGCGGAAACAATGGCGGACATTCAAAACTCCTTTAAGTCATTGTGTTCACGAAATAAACTTCAGTTATCAGGCCAATTTCAAGGCAAAAACCGAATAATTGGTGGTAGATTCTATGCACACTTTCAGACTACAAGCAAGTAATGAAAATACTACCACCAATATTTGCTTAAACATTGATCATATCAATAGAAATCAATAGTTTGAGTTACAAAATACTACCACCATTAAAAAACGACAATCACGTACATGGATTCACCAAGAAAGACGCTAACAGCACGCGCGGGCTAGGAGCGGTGAGCATCAAAAACGTGCAGAAAAGGTCGTTTTGAAGGTGGGGTTTCTGTGCGTTTCGGTGGTGCGGATTCCCACACAATGCTTCGCACACAGTTCCGATGGAGGTTTCCATGGGAGCGTCCCTGAGACAAAAACGCTAGCAGATAGCTAGAGCCTACACATGACCAAAGAATCCGCACCCAAGAAAATCCGTAGCAGAAAAAACGAAGGTGGGATGCCTTTCATCTCACCGGTCAAGTACATCGAGGCACTCAAGCGTGCGGAGGCGTTGCTCGAAATCGAGACGAGGAAGCAAGCGGCAGCATTTGCCAACCTGCTCATCGAACGACACGGAGAGCATTGGCAGGAAGTGAACGAAGCGGTGAAAGACTTGCCAGCTGACCAGCAGACCAAGATCTTCAAGAAGGCTTACGTCAAGCTCAAGCTCTATCACCGTATCAAGGACGAGAACCTTGTCCTCGAATGGGTCCTTGAGCACAAGAAGAAGAGCGGCAAGGGGAAAAGTTACAAGCACCACCTTCGCACCGCAAAGGGCGGGAAGTCCTACGACACCGGGATGTTGAAAAAATATGCCGGCCCGAAGGATGCGGAACTCGTCAAGGATATCGAGTTGGAATGCCGCCGCATCCGAGCGATGTGGGACGGCATGAAGGAACTGCGGGAATTCGCGGCACGCTGGGTCAAGTTGACGGGGCCGAACATGGTCGGTATCGACACAGACAAACTAGGCAACTGGACGTTGGGGCCGTCGTCTCTCACATCGGAATACGGCATCGAGCAACTCACGCTGATAACCGGGGTTTCCCAGGTCGCTCAAGTGTCGCAAGTCGACAGCGGCGACAGTTCCGATTTGGAGGTCGCGTGAACGTCGGCTACAACGATCCCATGACCCGCACGGATGCCGGGGGATGAGGAAGTCGAATGGAACCACGCTCGCTCACGGATGCGCGACTCGATCCTGCTCACCGTCTATTCTGGACGCAGGTGCACCGCTACTTGCCGGAGCATCCGCTTGCCGCCTTGATGCGCACGCCATGGCGGTGCTTGAACGGTAGCATCGCCCACCACCGACACCGTCGGGCAACCATCATCCCTTTCCCTGTCCAGCAACGTCACCAGCCCCAGTGTTCGGTGGCGTAAGCACAGCAACTCACAACTACCACCCAATTCAGGAGTTACCAATGTCGCAAGAAGACACCAACACCGGCTGGCAGGGCGAAATGTCGAAGACCGCCAAGGCCATATTCGAATACATCGAACTGCGCAAGAAGAACGAGAAGCGCGAGGCGGCATGGTTGGTCGGGCGTCGCGTGTTCTTCGCCACGCTGTTTGCCTCGGCCATCTTCAGCTACGTGGTCAGCCTGCAGTTCATAACCGGAGGGACCAGCACGCCGAAGCCGACCAGCAACTCAGTGGCGGTGATTCCGATCAACGGCGAAATCATGTCTACAGCGAAGGCCTCGGCCGAAAATGTCGTGCCGCTAATCGAAGAGGCGTGCAAGAACGAGAAGGTGAAGACCATCGTTCTGTCCATCGACTCGCCCGGCGGCAGCCCGCTGGAGTCGGAGCGGATTATCGCCGCGTTGGGACACTGCTCGCCGGCGGACAAACACAAGCCGGTGTACTCGCTGATCGGCACGCTCGGTGCGTCAGCCGCGTACATGATTGCTATGCACACAGACAAGATCTTCGCCGGCAAGTACGCCATCGTCGGCAGCATCGGTGCCGTCATGCGCTACGTGGATGCGAGCGAACTAGCAACGCGTCTGGGCCTGGCTGAGAAGGTTTTCCGTTCCGGTCCATTGAAGGGCGGTCCTTCCATGATGACTCCGACGTCCGATGGCGACGCGAAGGTCAACGACGAGTTGGTTTCGAAGTTGGGTCAGGGCTTTCTCGCTGACGTGATCAAGTGTCGCGGCGAGCATCTGAAGGTTGGTGCCGATGATCTGAAGAGCGGGCGCGTGTGGACCTCGGATGAGGCGCTGGCGATGGGCCTCATCGACCAGCAGGCGGTGATGGAAGACCTGAAGGCGACTGAGTTCAAGGATCTGAAGGTGGTTGAGTACAACCCGCGTCCTTCGATCGCGAAATGGATGGGTGCTGAGGAAGTGCTCCGCGATGTGCTCAGCGACATGATCACGCCGAAGGTGCGGTAAGGATGTTCAAACGTCCTCGTCATCGTCGCGAACGGACCGAGTACCTGCCGGCCACGAAGCTGGCAGCAATGGGGCATTGCGAGACGAAGATCCTGCTGGAGCGCAAGTACGGCGAACGCACCACGACGTACCAGGAGAAGGCGAGGGTGGAGGGCCGGGTGGAACATGCCCGGTTCGATCAGGTGGTGAAGGCGGCGCACAACAACCGTCCGGTGCCGCCAGCGCCGATTGCAAGAGACCGCCGTTGCTTCATTGCGTCGGCGGTGTATGGCGAGTCGGATTTGAGGACGGAAGAGTTGCGGCAGTTCCGGGATGAGGTGCTTGCCCGGGTCGTGATGGGACGGATGTTCATCGCGACGTACTACGCCACGAGTCCGTGGGTGGCACGCTGCATCAATCGGTACGAGTGGCTCAAGCCGGTTGTTGGCTGGATCCTCGACCGGGTCCGGAGGGGACTGAAGTTCATCCGGTAGGTTGGTAAGCAAAAGGAGATTGTTATGGAAGACGTGAGCTTTCCGCAGGATGCGGGTGCGGTAACGGTGCCGGCGCGGGTGAGTGACATCCCCTTGATCGCGGAGTACCACAAGACGTCGGAGATCTACTACCTGATCCTCGATTGTCTGTCGGCAGTGGACGGTTGCACGAGCGACCGCGAGGTCAACGACGAAGTGGATGCGGGAGTGAATCGGTTGAAGGCGACGTTCGATAAATCGAACAAGCAGATTGCGCATCTGGTGCCGGTCTCGCACAAGACCGAGTCGGAGCTGCTCAAGCGCCAGCGCGCGCGTCTGGCCGACTTGGATCTCGTGATGAAGTCGCCGGAGCAGGTCTTGTCCCGACACATCAACATGATGTTCGCGGGTTTGGCGGCGGCGTGTGCGCGCGGCGTGGCGGCCTGGTCGATGGCGGGGGTTTCCTCCGAGTCGACGCTGGACCGTCTGCGCCTGACGGCCCGCTTGTTGGCGCCGCAGCTGGACGACATCCGCGATCACGTGAAGGCCCGCTACGACGAGTTGGACCGGACGCATCCGGGACTGTCGATTGCGGACAAGCGCATTCGTCTGACCGGCATGGAGGATTCGAACACGGTCTGGTTGGTCGAGCCGATGAGGAAGGCCGCCTGATGAGCCAGAACTTCGGCTGGTTTCTGATCTTGTGCGTACTCGCCTACGTCGTATGGCGACTGGCAACGCGGGGCGAGCGCGCCGAAGCGGAGGTGTTGCACGATCGCACCACGCAGTACGAGCGAACGGAGCGCCAGTTCATGCCGCGCGAGATTGCGCAGGGCACGCTGGTGTTGTCGGAGCAGTACTTCCGCACGCGCGTGCCGCGGATGTTGGGTGCGCAGTGCGATCAGGTGTACCTGACGCCGGAGGGCATGATCGTTCCGGTGGAAACGAAGCGCCGCTTCAAGCATCGAGTCGTACCGTATGACCAGATTGAGTTGAGCGTACAGGCGGCGGTGTTGCGGCATGCGCGCCCGCGCGAGTTGGCGGGTTACGAAGTGGCGACGTGGGGCTGGGTGCGGATCGCGCCGCCGGGCCGTCGCCCGCAGTACTTGCGAACGCCTCTGCTGGACGACGATCAGATCGGTGAGCTGTATGACCGGTATGAAGAGCTGCTCGATGGAAGTGTCGAGCCCGGGCCTGCTGAGCATCCGGCGGTGTGCCGCAAGTGCGCGCATG
>Ga0105237_10001230_pt1 | contig 34130 bp, 31 predicted proteins | sample KBSC24metaG_FD_81520 | JGI IMG/M metagenome (GOLD analysis project Ga0105237, IMG submission 81520) | Corn rhizosphere microbial communities from Kellogg Biological Station, Michigan, USA - KBS C2-4 metaG | ecosystem: Host-associated > Plants > Roots > Rhizosphere > Soil | place: Michigan, USA... | reverse complement strand
CCCCACCGATCTCGTCGTCGCACATATCGGTGCGACGCTCGATACCTATCACGGAGCCTGCCACACCCATGCCTGAGACTCTCTCCGCTCCCGCCCTGCAGGCTACGGGGGATGACAGCTGGACCCGCCGCGAAATCCTCCAGCAGCCCGCGACATTGCGCGCGACGCAGGCGATCCTGCGCGATCGCCAGCCCGCGATCGACGCCTTCCTCGCGCCCTTGCTGGCCCGTGAGGATCTGCGCATCATCCTGACCGGCGCCGGCACCTCCGCCTTCATCGGCGAGAGCCTCGTGCCCTGGCTGTCGGCGGTGCTGGATCGCCCGGTCGAGGCGATCGCCACCACCGATATCGTCAGCGCCCCGGCGCTCCATCTGCGCGGCGACGTGCCGACCCTGCTCGTCTCGTTCGGCCGGTCGGGCAGCAGCCCGGAGAGCATCGCGGCCGTCGATCTCGTCGACACCATCGTAGGATCCGCGCATCACCTCGTCATCACCTGCAACGCGGACGGCGAACTGGCCCGCCGTGCGGGCGGCAACACCCATGTCGTGGTGCTGCCCGAGGCGACCCATGACCGCGCCTTCGCGATGACCTCCAGCTTCACCGCGATGCTGTTCGCGGCCCTCTCTATCTTCACCGGCATCGCCAAGATGGACGGGCGCGCCGACGTGATCGTCCCTGCGGTTGCCGATGCGATCGCCGTTGCCGATGCGCGGATGGCGGCGCTTGCCGCGCGTGGCTTCGATCGCGTCGTCTATCTCGGCAGCGGCCTGTTCAAGGGGCTCGCGCGCGAGGCGGCGCTGAAGCTGCTGGAGCTGACCGACGGCGCGCTCGTCACCACCTTCGACACGCCGCTCGGATTCCGCCACGGCCCCAAGACGATCGTCACCGACCGCACCCTCGTCATGGTCTTCGTGTCGAACGACCCGCTGACCCGCCGCTACGATCTCGACATCATCGACGAGCTGCGGCGCGACGGGCGATGCGGGGCCGTGCTGGCCCTCTCCGCCCAGCCGATCGAGGGCGAGGCGATCGTCATCACCCATCTCGAGCGCGCGGCGGATGCGGACCTGCTCTTCCCCTTCATCGTGCCGGCGCAATTGTTCGGCCTGCACAATTCGCTGCGGCTCGGCCTCACGCCCGACACGCCCAACGCCAGCGGCACCGTGAACCGCGTCGTGCAGGGCGTGCGCATCCACGCGATCGGCGCATGACCGCGCGGCGCGTCTATCTCGGCGTCGATGGCGGCGGCACCAAGACCGAATTCATCGCCATCGACGCCAGCCGCGCCGTCGTCGCCCGGGCCACGACCGGCACGACCTATCATCCCCAGGTCGGGCTGGACGGCGCGGTCGCGCGGCTGCGGCAGGGCGTGGCCGCGATCTGCGAGGCGCTCTCCATCGCGCCGGCCGCCATCGCCCATGCCTTCTTCGGATTGCCCGGCTTCGGCGAGCACCGCCTGATCGACCCGCAGCTGGACGCCGCCTGCGGGGCGATCCTCGGCCACGCGCGCTATGCCTGCGGCAACGACATGGTCTGCGGCTGGGCCGGCTCGCTGGCCGGCGAGGACGGCATCAACCTCGTCGCCGGCACAGGCTCGATCGGCTATGGCGAGCGCCGGGGCCTGAGCGCGCGCGTCGGCGGCTGGAGCGAGGTGTTCGGCGACGAAGGATCGGCCTACTGGATCGCGATCCAGGGATTGAACGCCTTCAGCCGGATGAGCGACGGCCGTCTGGCGCGCGGCCCGCTTCATGCCGCGTTCCGCCACGCGCTCGACCTGTCCTCCGATCTGGACATCTGCGCGGCGGTGGTCGGCGAGCAGGGCATGGGACGCGACGAGATTGCCGGGCTCGCCCAATTGGTCTCCCAGGCGGCCGAGGAAGGCGATCCCATCGCCCACCGCATCCTGGAGCAGGCCGGCGCCGAACTGGCCGAACTGGCCGGCACGCTGCGCACGATGCTGGGCTACGCGCCGGACGAACCCGCCTTGCTGTCCTGGTCCGGCGGCGTCCTGACCCATCAGCACATGGTCCGCGAGCAGTTCGGGCGGCGTCTGGACGCGCTGGGCCGCTTCGAACTGATCGCGCCGCGCCACGGCCCCGGCATGGGCGCGGCGCTGCAGGCGCTGCGCCTCGCGGGGACTAGAGAACCGGTCGCGCCCTAGATAGCCAATCCATCACGCCGTCCGGAAGGATGGCAGGCCCGCGCGAAAATCTAATACTGCCAATTTGACAATATAAATCAGCATTTTGGTCCGTTCTATGACGACGGACACCGATATGTCTCACGCCATACTGTCCAATGGAGCGTTCCTCCATTTCGGACGTCATTTCCCTTGCGAATCTTCCCAGGATATTAATGATTATTAATGGATGCGTAGGGACCATCCGGGGGTTCGGGGGCGCTTGGGATGAGGTTTTCATGTTGGGCGTCGCTCGCCTTGGGCGCGTTTGCCCTGTTGCCGGCTTGCGGGCGAATCCCGCCATCGCAAGCCTGCGCAGGACCGGTGGACGCCAGCTACCGCGTCCTTGTCGTGGGCGAATCCTGGGCCGCCGGCGGCAAGGAGCTGCCCGAACTGCCTCAAGCCGTGTCAGCGCGGCTGCACGCTCCGGTCCGGGCATGCGAGATCGGATATCCGGGCGCGACCACGAGTGAGATCAGGCGATTTCTCGCGCGCGATTATACGTCCTCGGATATCCGCAAGATGCTGGGCGGCAATGCCGATCAGACCATCTTGCTGGTCGGCGTCAACGACGTCGTGAATCATATCGGGTCGGCGCGTTACGTGCTGCAGGTGAGGGAGCTCGTCTCGGATACGCTGAAATTCTCGCTCAGGACATCCGTGGTCGAATTGCCCAACGTCAACATGCGCCCGGAAACGTCCTTCATGAGCAAATCGAAGCGGGCCTTCTACGAATGGATCAACGACCGGGGCGACAATAATGCCATCGCGACCTATCGCCGGACCCTGGCCAGCGACGCGCCCGGCGTAAAGCTGATCGCGTTCGACAAATTTTCACCGGGCTATGACCATGACAAGGCCGATTTCCAGCCCGATGGCATTCACTTCACGGCGGCGACCTTCCACAAATATGGCGCATATATCGGGCAGGAATTGCCGGTCCAATAGCGAAACGGAATGCTCCGCGCCTCATCGCATGGACGGCGGAAATTGCATCAAGTTCGATAATGTAGAGGAGGATGGAATTGCCGCCCAGGGCACAGCGCTCCCGCCCTTGCGGCGGACGATCCCGCAATAAATCTCCGATCCACCAAGCACCGCTCTAAAGGAATCGAGCACGCGACGACCTCACCTGCCGGCTCAAGCCGTTCGACCGATAGAAGCCGGCAAGGGACTTGGTGGAGCCAAGCCGCACCTTCGGAAGACGAACGGCGTCGAACATATGGTGATAGCGGTCGCGATTGGTCCTGGTGGCAATGGCGATGTGGCGGATCATGGCCCATTTGACGCTATCGCGTCCCCCTTCGAGCGCGCCGCGCCGATCGCGCTCGAACCAGCAGCGCCGGACATAGCGGAATAAGCTCACCGAGGTGGGAACGTCGAGGAGGATGAAGCCCGTCGCCCGATCCAGCCTCTGAGGGAGCAGCCGCGAGTAATTGCCCTCGATGATCCAGCGGGAGCCCATGATTGCCGCATCATGGAGCGCAGCGAACTCGTCCGCCGGCCGGGGAATCCAGTCGGTATGCGGCACATGGTGCAGCTGGTCGAGGTGGATCGCCTCTACCCCCAGGGCCCGCGCCATCGCCTCCGCCAGCGTGGATTTGCCGCTGTTCGACGGCCCCATGATGCAGATCCGCGGCCCAAATTCACTCAGCATCATGATGCCAATCCCTCCTGCCCGGGCGCGCTACAGACCTCGGCGATATCCCGAAAGGGCGCAGGGGGGAGGAGCGAGATTTGGTGGGAAGCGGAACGGCGGGTATGCGGTGCGGACACCTCTTGATCGCTTGATTTCCCAGAGAGGCGATCAAAGAAGTCGGCGCATGTATCATTGGGCGAAGCGAACTCAACTCAAGCTGTCCATGGCCTCCCGAGCGCCTTTGGCCTGACTGCAAAACCGCCCAGTGCGCTGACATTCTTTTTCGAGGGCTCGAACAGATTCTTCCCACTGTTCTCGAACATATGGGTCATGCCGTATATCCGGTGAAAAGAATCTTCGTCCGACGGCTTTCTGATTCTCTGCCGGCGGAGGGGGCGCTGAAATCCGGACCAAGAGAACAACGAAAACGAATAACCACAATATCGGCAGAGATATTAAGACAGTCGATCGTAGGATATTTAACATCCTAACCCAACTCCGATTGGGCATGCCAAAAACACATGACCTCGCCATCTGACAATTTAATGAGGAACACGGAAAATCCCTTGTTGGGCTCAGCTGGTGAATAAACGGTCCGGCAGCTTTTGAGAAGCGTGTTAGGCACCGCTAGCGACTGAAATGGGACGAGAACAGACGGGCTACCCGAGAAGCGAGAGGGCGTCGATCGCCGGCCCTGCGCGACGGTCGTGATCCATTCCCGGTCGCGCGGCGGCGCCCTGCCACCCTTATTTCCCGACGAGATCGGGATGCTCCGCTTTCCAGACCATCGCGCGATGCACGCGCCGCTCGACGCTGGGGTGATCGTAGAAAATCGCTTCCTCGACCGGCCCCGGCGACGACGCGCGATACTCGATGGTCTTGACGAGCGCCTTCGAGAGACCGTCCGGTTCGTGGGCGTATTCCAGCGAGAAGCGATCGGCGTCGCTTTCCTGCAAACGGGTGAGCGTCATGGTGACCGGAGTGGCCAGCAGGCCCAACGTTGCGACGATCATCGCCAGCACGGGAAGGCCTGCCGGGTCGCTGATTCCACCGATCTCGGTCGCGCGCAGCCATCCGCACACCATGGGAAACAGCCGATCCGCCAGAAAGAACAGGATCATCGCCAGGAGACCCAGCACGAGCGCGCTGATGAACACGTGGCCATGCCGATAATGGCCCATTTCGTGCCCGACCACGCCGCGCACCTCGGCGAGATCGGCGCCCTGCTGGAACATCGTGTCGCTCATCGCGACGCGGGCGGTTCCGAACAGGCCCGACACGTTGGCCGTGTAGCGCTCGGACTGCTTCGATCCGTTGTAGATCAGAATTTTGTCGGAAGGCACGCCGGCGCGCTGGGCGAGCGCCACGATCGCGTCTCGCGTCGGCCCCGGGGGCGCGGGCTTGTAGCTGTTGAAGAGCGGCTCGATGAGAACCGGGGAAAGCACGACGAGGAACACGATCGCCAGCACGGCGATGCCGCCGGACCAGGCCCACCAGGAGCGGGGCGTACGCCTCATCAGCGCATAGACGGCGACCGCGACCAGCGCCATCAGGACCAGACCGATCACCGTCGAAAGAACGTCCTCCCCCAGCCACCCCAGGAAGGCCTGCTTGGTCAAGCCGTAGCTGCGTTCGCGCCACCATGCCGAATAGACCGACCAAGGCATCTCGATCAGCCAGGAGAGGGCGATGAAAACGGTCGTGCAGCACAGCACCGCGAGATTGCGACGCCGGATCTTCGAACGCATCCTTGCGAGCACGCCCGATTTGAGGATCAGCCATGACGCGACGAGACCAGCCAGCCAGCCCCAGAGCAGAAGCCATTCACCGCCATGGGTGTAGGCGGTCGCCATCGCGTGCTGGGCGGGTGTGAGAGTGGCCATGTAAGCCTGCGTTGCCGCATTCGGATCGAACGCCATGACCAAATCCCTCTCTGGTGTATTGCATGGCTACGACAGGACGGCCGGTTCGACAAGTCGCCGGCGGTCAACGTGATCCTCATCCCCGAGCGGATGGTTGAATTCCTCCCGCCGCGCGCTCCCGCCGAAGCCGCCATATGGAACAGGGCGCGGCCGTCTGCGTTCCTAGCGCTCGTAACGAGCCCGGAACAATGCCCCTCGCGCTCGACGCGGGCCGGCTCAGGGAGGATCGCATGGCAACGCCAACCGGACCAGGCCGCATATCGAGGCCGTTCCACCCCTTCTTCGTGAGCCTCGGCGGCGCGCTGCTGATGGCGGCCTTGTTCACCGACTTCATGTATTCGAGCAACTCGCTGATGCAGTGGGCGAACTTCTCGGCCTGGCTGATCACCGGCGGGCTGGTCCTGGCGCTGATCTCGGCGATCGTCCTGGTCATCGACATCGCGCTGGGGCGCGTGGGCCCGATCCGCTGGCTCGACTTCGGGCTGCTGGCCATCGCCGCCGTGCTTTCGATCGTGAACGTCTTCATCCACACCCGCGACGCCTGGACCTCCGTCGTCCCGAGCGGGATCACCCTCTCGGCCATCGTGACGATCCTGCTGGCGGTCGCGGGGCTGCGCGGCTGGTGCGTCACCGCCATCCGCTTCGCCGGCCGGGGAGACGTGGAATGAGCGGCCAGCCGATCCGCGCCGCCGGCGCGCTCTCGATCCTCGCGATGGTCGCCGCCTGCAGCGGCAAGGGCGGCGATCCCGCGAAACAATATGGGCCGGACCCGTATCTGCCCGAAGCCAGCCAGTATCTCCTGCCCCCGATGAGCGTCCCGAAGGCCGTCGGCTGGAAGGCGGGCGAGACGCCCTCGGTTCCGGCCGGGATGCATATCCAGGCGATGGCCACCGGCCTGATGCACCCGCGCATCGTCTATCCGCTGCCGAACGGCGACGTGCTCGTCGTCGAGAGCAACAGCCCCGGCACCAAGCCCTTCCGGCCCAAGGATTATATCCAGGGCAAGGTGAAGGCGCGGGCGGGCGCGGCCGACAAGGGCGGCAACCGCATCACCCTGCTGCGGGACGCCAATGGCGACGGCACGCCGGAGCTCCGCACCATTCTCGTCGATCACCTGCATTCGCCCTATGGCGTGGCGTGGGTGGCGGGCACGCTCTACGTGGCCAACACCGACGCGATCATCGCCTTCCCCTTCACGCCGGGGCAGACCAGGATCACGGCGCCGGGAACCAAGCTCACGGACCTGCCGGCCGGCCCGATCGACCACCATTGGACCAAGTCGATGGTCGCGAGCCCCGACGGGTCGAAGCTCTACGTCGGCGTCGGATCCAACAGCAACATCACCGAGAACGGGATGGACGTCGAGGAAGGCCGCGCGGCGATCTACGAGGTCGACCGGCTGACGGGCGCCAAGCGCATCTACGCGACGGGCACGCGCAACCCGACCAACCTCGCCATCCAGCCGGGGACCGGCCAGCTCTTCGCCGTGGTCAACGAGCGCGACGAGATCGGCCCCGATCTGGTTCCGGACTATCTCTCGTCCATCAAGGAGGGCGGCTTCTATGGCTGGCCCTACAGCTATTGGGGCCAGCATGTCGACGAGCGCGTCCATCCGCAAAAGCCGGACATGGTCGCGAAGGCGATCAAGCCGGATTACGGGCTCAGCTCGCACGTCGCGGCGCTCGGCGTCACCTTCAGCCAAAGCGAGACCCTCTCCCCGCAATTCGCCGATGGTGCGTTCGTCGGCGAGCATGGCAGCTGGGATCGCGATCCGCTGAACGGCTATCAGGTGATCTTCGTGCCGTTCGTGAATGGCAGGCCGAACGGCGCGCCGATCCCGGTGGTCACCGATTTCCTGGCATCGGACAAGAAGACGGTGCGCGGCCGGCCCGTCGGCGTCGCGCTCGACCGGACCGGCGCGCTGATCGTGGCGGACGATGTCGGCAACACCGTCTGGAGGGTCAGCCGCGCGGCCGGGCGCTAGCGCCGCTCAAACCGGTCCGAACGCTTGCCGGACGGTGCGATGTCACCGGCCGAGCGCCATCAAGCGTGGGTCGGCCGCCTGGTTCCGGCTTCCGCCATGTGCAGATAGGTCGTGAATCCGTCGCGTGCCGGCGGCGCGGAATGGAGCAGCATCACCGCGCTGATTTGCCCGCGATGGCCGACGCCGTGGGTGATGACATGCAGCAGGATCTCCTCGCGCGACATGCGTCCGGGCACGCCGTCCGTGAACAGGAAATCGATGTCCTCCACCAGGCGATCCGGCTGGAGCTCGCGGAGATGATCGAGATAATCCTGATCGCTGGCCCGGATATCGGCGGACAATCGCTCCAGCGTCGGCAGCTCGATCAGATTGGTGGACCTGAAAGGCGGCTCCTTCCCCCGCAGATGAGAGAGGAAGATGCGATCGACGACATGGCTGTGGCTGAAAGCCCTGATCGCCAGCCGGGTGACCGGGGATTCGTCGCCCAGCCTCGCCAGGGCCGTCAGCAGCTCGTCGTCCGCCCAGGCTTTGTAGCCGAACAGGCGCTGTAGTGTCCCATGCATCGTCATGCCCTTCACCTTGACGTGTTGGTGGACCCGGCTTCCGGTCGAGGGGGCGGTGCGCAAGCTCGTCACCGTCGCGATCCAGGCGCATGGCGTCAGCCCGGACTTGCATCGCGTCCTGTCGGAGCAGATCCCGCGCCTCGACGTCCCCGCGCATATCGAGACCGCGAACCGGCAGGCCCATGCCGCGTTCAGGACCTATCTCGAACGCCACCGAAGCGAGCTGCGCGTCACGGACTTGACGCTGGCGACCTTCATTTGCGCGACGTCGATCGAGGCACTGGCGCATCATGCGGTTCTTCATCGCGCCGACATGTCGTCCGATGGGGCTGGCCAGGCGCTGATCGATCATACGACCCGCCTGATCGTCGGCTATCTGCAGGGCGATTGAGCCCGGCCCGGTTCCACGCGGGATCTTCGATCGGCGACGCGCGCTTGACGGACAGGCGTTGCGACGTCTCCGTAACCGGCCGCCCGCCCCTCCCGTACGTCATTGCGGACAGCAAGCAGGAGGTCTCGGAATGTGGGCGATGGCGCAGCGGTTGGGCGTATCCGGTTCAGGCCTCGCGCCGAGATGGACGGCGATCCCGCTGCGCCTGATCATCGGCTACGGCTTCATGGAGCACGGCGTCGCCAAGCTCGGCCGGGGCGTCGACGGATTCGCCCACATCCTCCAGGCCATCGGCATGCCATTCTCCTCCCTGCTGGCGTGGGCCACCGTCCTGATCGAGATAGGCGGCGGCCTGGCGATCCTGCTGGGCGCGTTCGTCGCACTGGCGAGCATCCCCATGGCCATCGTGCTGCTCGTCGCCATCTTCACCGTCCATCTCCCGAACGGCTTCAGCTCGATCAAGCTGCAGTCCTTCGGCCCTGACGGGGCGCATTTCGGGCAGCCCGGATATGAATGCGACATGCTCTACCTCGCCGGCCTCGCCGCGCTGGTGCTCGGCGGAGCGGGCCCGCTGTCGGTCGACCGGCTGATCATGCGCCGGATGGGCTCCACAGCGTCACGAGGGTGACCGGCATGGACCTCTGGTACACCACGACCTCGCCCTTCGCGCGGAAGGTCCGGATCGCCGCCGCCGAGCTGGGCCTGGACGATCGGATCACGCTCGTCCGGGTCGATCCGTGGACCGACGATCGCCTCCGCCGGCTCAACCCGCTCTGCAAGGTGCCCACGCTGGTGCTGGACGATGGAGCGGTGCTCTTCGAATCCGCGATCATCTGCGAATGGCTCGACACGCTTGGCGCCACACGGCGGCTCATTCCTGCTCATGGCGCGGAGCGGTGGCAGGCGCTGCGCCTGCAAGGCGTCGCCGACGGCGCGATGACCGCCGCCGGCCGCCTGTTCGCCGACGAACGCCGTCCCGCGGACGAGCGCGCGGAGCCGGTGATGGCGCGCCTCGCCGCCGCGCGGGATGCCGCGCTCGACTGGCTCGAACGGCAACCCTTGCGGATCGATTTGGAAATCGGCGAGGTCGCGGTCGCCGCCTGTCTCGGTTATCTCGATTTCCGCTGGCCCGATCGATGCTGGCGCGAGACCCGGCCGCGCCTGTCATCCTGGATGGCGGCGATCGACTCGCGGCCGTCGATCGCCGCTACCCGGCATCGCTGACGGCCCCGGCCGCCGGCCGCTCCAGCCCGATGAGCCGATCGAGCGACCAGCCGCCGCCGCCGAGCGCCACCAGCGGCAGGAGCAGCCCGGCCCAGCTCAGATGCGTCGGCCAGGCATCCGGATAGACAAAGATCTCGATCACGCTCGTCATGCCGAGCAGGGCGAGCGCCGACGGGCGGGTGAACAGACCGATCGTCAGCAGGATCGGGAAGAGATGCTCCGAATAGGTCGCGACGTGCGCCGCGACCACCGGGTCCATGAACGGGAGCGCATAATCGGTGCGGAAGAGCTCGTACGTCGCATCGGTGATGTGCAGCACCCCATCGACCTTGGTGCGGCCCGACAGGAAGAAGACGGCGGCGACGCCGAGCCTCGCCACGAGCAGCAGCAGGGACTGGGGCAGCAGCCGCGAAGCCAGCGCGCCCGCGCGGCGATAGGTGGTGACCAGCATGGGCATGGCGATCCTTTCGGGTGAACAGGGAAGGCGTCCGCCATCGCCGCGTCGGCGACGGCGGACGATGCGGCCGATCACGCCTTGGGCGTCAGCGAGCCGAAGCCCTTGGGGGTCTTGGTGGTGGTGCAGGTGCCGGCCTTCACCAGCTTCCAGGCATCGCCCTGATAATTGACCTTCGAGGTGCCCGCGCAGGTCGTGCCGGCGCCGGCCTTGCAGTCGTTCTTCCCGGCGAGCGCGACGCCATAGCATTTCTCCATCGCGGGTTTCGCCGGATCGGCCGCGTGGGCGGCGCCCGCGACGAGGCCGAGCGCGAGCGTGGCGGCGAAGGCCGCATGAGTCTTCGTCATGATAGGATCCTTGTCAGAGCCTCACGCGCGGCGGCGGCGGGAGGGGAGCCGCCGGCCGCGCGGTGGCCCCGGGGAGGCAGGGAAGCGGGCCACGCCGCCCCTACGCGGCACCGTCCGGCGCGGTTACATCGTCGCCTCCGCAAACTCTTTTGCGCAAGCTTCGTGTAACCGAGGCCGGGCGCCGTGCGTAGGCCATGCCCGGGAGCGCGAATGCAGGTCAGCGAGGATCAGCTCAGGGCATGGATGACAGGTGGGCTGGACGGCGATGCCGCGGCCCACGAGGCGTTGCTGCGGGCGCTCGTTCCGCTGCTGCGCAGCTTCTACCGCCGACGGCTGCACGGCGCCGACGACGATGTCGAGGATCTGGTGCAGGACACGCTCATCTCCATCCATACGCGCCGCGCGAGCTACGATCGGGACCGGCCCTTCACGGCTTGGCTGTACGCGATCGCGCGCTACCGGCTGATCGACCATCTCCGCAGGCGCCGTGCCTCCGTCCCGATCGAGGACGTGGAAACCATCCTCGCCGCCGAGGGCTTCGAGGAAGCGACCACGGCGCGCATGGACGTCGACACCCTGCTCGCCACATTGTCCCCCAAGCAGGCCCGCGCGATCCGCGACACCCATGTCGATGGCCTGAGCGTCGCCGAGGCGGCCGCCCGGGCCGGCATCGGCGTGTCCGACGTGAAGGTCTCCGTCCACCGCGGCCTCAAGGCGCTCGCCGCCCGGATCAGGGGCGACCGGCCATGAACACCGAACAGCTCATCCGTTCGCTGACGCGCGACGTCCCCGTCGTCCCGCGGCGCGCTCATGCGCGGCGGATCGGCATGGGCATCGCCGCGGGCGCCGTCGTCACGCTGGCACTCGTGGTGACGCTGCTCGGCATCCGCCCCGATCTTCATGCCGCGATGCACGGCTTCTCCTTCTGGATGAAGTGGACCTACACGGCCTCGCTCGGAATCGGCGCGATCCTCGCCGTCGCGCGGCTGGCGCGGCCGACGCCGTCGCCCTTGCGGGGCTTCTGGCTGCTCGGCATCCCCGTCCTGCTGCTGGCCGGCATCGGGATCGGCGAGCTGGCCAGCACGCCGTCGCGCGACTGGCTGGCGATGTGGCTCGGCCATAGCTGGAAGGTCTGCCCCTGGCTGGTGCTGAGCCTCTCCATGCCGCTCTTCATCGGCCTGCTCTGGTCCTTCCGGCGGATGGCGCCGACCCGGCTGCGCGCGGCCGGCGCGGCGGCGGGCCTCGCCGCCGGTGCCTGGGCGGCGACCATCTATTGCCTGCACTGCCCGGAGGTCTCCGCGATCTTCGTGCTGACCTGGTACAGCCTCGGCATCGCGCTCGCGGCCGGCATCGGCGCGCTGCTCGGGCCGCGCCTGCTCCGCTGGTGAGCCTGTAACCGGCTCCTCGAACCCTGCGTAGGAGGGGCGCCATTCCGGCATATCAGGAGATGCTCATGACCCCCTCGAAGTCCGCCGTCGGCTTCGCCGCCGCCGCCGCGCTGATCGCCCTGTCGGGCGCCAGCATCAGCAGCCCCGTCTTCGCCAAGAGCGGCGCCTCGAAGGTCATGCCCTGCTACGGCGTGAATTCCTGCAAGGGCCAGTCGGACTGCAAGTCCGGCAATCACGACTGCAAGGGGCAGAATGACTGCAAGGGCCAGGGCTTCAAGGACCTGACCGCGAAGGCCTGCACCGCGCAGCACGGCAGCCTGACGGCTCCGGCGAACTGACGCCACCCGGAGGGCCGCGCGCGCCGCCGGCCCTCCCCCCTCCCGACAGGATCGCATCATGCTCGATCGGCACCGGTTCGGCCTCGGCCTGCGCAAGCCGCATTATGCGGACTTCCTCGATGGCGAGGCGGCCGTCCCGGTCGACTTCGTCGAGGTGATCTCCGAGAATTTCATGGTCGAGGGCGGCCGGCCGCTCGACGTGCTGCGCCGCGTGCGTGCGCGCCATCCGGTGGCGCTGCATGGCGTCTCCATGTCGGTGGGATCCGCCGACGGCGTCGATCCGGACTATCTGCGCCGCCTCCGCGCGCTCGTCGACGCGATCGATCCGATGATCGTGTCCGATCATCTGAGCTGGTCCCGGATCGAGGGTTTCCATTCCCACGACCTGCTGCCCCTCCCCTACACGCACGAGGCGCTCGATATCGTCAGCGCGAATGTCGGCCGCGCGCAGGACGCGCTCGGACGAGCCATGCTGATCGAAAATCCGTCGAGCTACGTGACCTTTGCCGGCGACATGACCGAATGGGAGTTCCTGGGCGCGCTTTGCGCGCGCACCGGCTGCGGCCTGCTGCTCGACGTGAACAACATCTTCGTCAGCGCGGCCAACCATGGTTTCGACGCCATCGCCTATCTCGACGGCATCCCGGCGGAGCGCGTCCACCAGATCCATCTCGCCGGCCACAGCCAGGGGCGGGAGCTGCTGATCGACACGCACGACCAGCCGGTGCCACCCTCCGTCTGGACGCTTTATGCCGCCGCCCTCGCCCGCCTCGGCCCCGTCGCGACGATGATCGAGCGCGACGACGCGATCCCGCCGCTGGGCGAGCTTCTCGCCGAGCTCGACATGGCGCGGGCGATCGCTGACGGCGAACGGCGGCAAGCGGCATGAGCCTGCTCGCCCTGCAGCGCGATTTCCGGCGCTGGCTCGACCACGAAGCGGCGGACGCCGGCGCGCGGCTGGGCCCGCAGGCCGCGCCCGGCCTCTCCGTCTACCTCAACAATTATCGCGGCCAGCTGATGGCCTGCCTCGCCGAAAGCTACGGCGCGGTGAAAGCGTGGATCGGAGACGATGCCTTCGAAAGCGCCGCCGCCACGCATATCGAGCGGCGACCGCCGCACAGCTGGACGCTCGACGATTATGCGCTGGACTTCCCCGACACGCTGGAGGCGATCCATCACGCCGATCCCGAGGTCGGCGAGCTGGCCCGGCTGGAACGCGGGCTGGCCCGGATCTTCGTCGGCAAGGATGCGGAACCGGTCGTCCCGGCGATGCTGGCCGGCATCGATTGGGAACGGGCCAGGATCGGCTTCGTGCCGACCCTGACGATGATGCCGGTGAAGACCAATGCGGCCGCGATCTGGTCCGCCCTCGCTGACGGCGAACACCCGCCCGCCGTCCAGTTCCTGCCCGACCCCGCCACGGTCGCGATCTGGCGAAACGGCTTCTCGCCAACCTTCCGGACGATCGACGATGCCGAGCGCGAGGCGATCGAGGCGCTGGCGGGCGGGCTGACCTTCGGCGCCTTGTGCGGAAGGCTCGTCGAGAGCATCGGGGAGGAGAAAGGCCCGGTCCTGGCCGGCGGCATGCTGAGCCAGTGGCTATCGGACGGGCTCGTCGCGCATGTGCGCGATCTCGGCTGAGCAGGGGGCCGATCGCCTCGTCCGCAGATGATCAGGGGGTGTCCGTGGAAATTCACTTCGATTGCACCCAGTGCGGCCGCTGCTGTCACGATCTGCGGCTTCCGCTCAGCGTCGATGAGGCGCGGCGCTGGGCGGCGGACGGGCATCAGGTGCAGATCCTGGCCGAAGCGTCGCCGGCATTCGAGACGCCGCCGCCCGGCTCCCCCGAACGCCATCGATACGACCGCGCCCTTCCCGCCACGAGCGGAACCGTGCCGATCCGCGTCAGCATCCTCCTCGTCGCCGCCTTCAAGGGCGCCTGCCCGCACCTTCGCGCCGACATGCTGTGCGGCCAGTACGAGGATCGCCCGCGCGTCTGCCGGATCTATCCCGCCGAGGTCAGCCCGCGCGTCACGCTGGCGCCGTCGCGCAAGGCGTGCCCGCCGGAGGCCTGGCATTCCGGTCATCCGCTCCTGTCGTCCGACGGGATGGTCGTGGATCCGTCCTCGTCGGCGCTCATCGCGGACCATCGATCCGCCGAGCTCGCCGATGTGGACGCCAAGCGGCGCGTGTGCCGCGCCCTCGGCATCGGGAGCGCCGCCTTCGCCAACGAAGGCTTCGCCGCATTCTCGCCCAGCCCCGAAAGCCTCCTGCATGTTCTGGGCGACATCGGCGGGGAGACCTCGCCCGAGCCCCAGCCCGCCCAATGGGATATCGTGACGAACAGGCACGCCACCCTGATCATGCTGGAGACCGTGGAAGCCCAGGCACGGATGATGCCGCGCGGCGACGGCTATATCGGATTTTTCGAGGACGAGATCCCGCCCGCCGATCGCGCCGGCTGTTCCCTCTAGGAACCCGCCAGCCCCAGTCCTGCCATGACGGTCTCGACGAAACCCGCAAATTGCCGTGCCTTGGCGCTGGGCATCCGGCCACTCGGAAAGACCGCCCAGAGATCGAGCCTGGGGAGCGACCACGGCGTCAGGACGCGGCGCACGATGCCGTCGGACAGCTCGTTCCAGAACATCCAGTCCGACGCGATCGTCAGCCCCAGATCGGCGAGCACCGCGGCGCGAATGCCTTCCGCGGCGCTGACCCGCACCCGGCCGCGAACCGCGACCGAGGCCTGCGCGCCATCGCGCGCGAACGCCCAGACATTGGGCAGCTGGCTCTGCGTCACGACCTCATGCTCGGCCAGGTCGGCCGGCGTGCCCGGCTCGCCGGCCCTGGCCAGGTAGCCGGGGGTCGCGATGACCGAGCGCCGCCCCGATGCCAGCTTGCGCGCGACGGCGGCGGAATCGGGGAGCGTGCCCATCCGCAGCGAGATATCGACCCCTTCCGCGACCAGGTCGATCATGCGGTCGTCCAGGATGATGTCGATGTCGAGATCGGGATGCGCCGCCAGGAACCGGGGCAAAGCCGGCATGATGTGCAGCCGGGCGAAGGTGGTGGCCGCCGAGACGCGCAGCCGCCCCGACAGACCAGCCCCGGCGCCCCGCGCCGCCAGCTCGGCTTCGTCCGCTTCCTGCACCGCCGATCGCGCCCGCTCGTAGAAGAGCTGCCCGGCCTCGGTCGGGGTCAGGCCGTGGGTCGAGCGGGTGAGCAGCGTCACCTGCAGCCGGTTCTCGAGCTGGGCGATGGTCTTGGAGACGGCCGGCTGGCCGACGTTGAGCTGGCGCGCAGCGGCGGAGAAGGAGCCGGTCTCCACGACCCGGACGAAGGTCGCCATCGCCTGATACCGATCCACGGCATTCCTCCCGGGAATAAGCACTATCGCCATGCGCCTACTGCCATGACGAGGGGCGAGGGAGCAAATCCTGTCCGGCGAACCGGATGGGCCGGTCCGCGCTCCCAGACGAGGACCGATCCGATGACCCTTCAAGCCAAGCTCGATGCCTTCAAGGCCGATTTCGAGGCGGGCAAGCCGCCCTACAACGTGCCGCCCGCGGTGATCGAGACGATGCACCGCGCCACCGCCGACCTGATCGCATCGGGCGCCGCCGCGCGCGCGCTGAAGGCGGGCGACAAGGCGCCGGCTTTCGCCCTCAGGGATCCGGACGGCGAGACCGTCTCGTCGGCGGAGCTGCTAGCCCGGGGGCCGCTGGTGGTCAGCTTCTATCGCGGAGTCTGGTGCCCCTATTGCAACATGGAGCTGCAGGCGCTGCAGGCCGCGCTGCCCGCATTCCAGGCGCTCGGCGCGAACCTCGTCGCCATCTCGCCGCAGACCCCGGTCAACAGCCGCAAATCGGTGCGCCAGAACACGCTGGGCTTCCCGATCCTGTCCGATCCGCACAACGAGGTCGCCGCCGCGTTCGGGCTGCGGTTCACGCTGCAGGATTATCTGGTCGATCTCTACAAGGCGCTGAAGAACGACCTGCCCGCCTTCAACGGGGACCCGAGCTGGACGCTGCCGATGCCCGGCCGCTACGTCATCGCGCAGGACGGGACGATCCTCTATGCCGAGGTGAACCCCGATTACACCCACCGGCCCGAGCCCGAGGCCATGCTCCCCGCGCTGCGCCAGGCCGCGAGCCTCGCCGCCTGACGATCGAGCCCGGTCGCCCCGGCGGCCGGGCTTCGCTTCCATGACCCCCGCAAGCCATGCCCGGCGGCGCTTTCGCGCTGCGGGCGGACGAAAGGATTCGCCATGCATATCGCAGTTCAGGGTGCCGGCTTCTCCGTCGCCGAGCGCACCTCCGGCCCCCGCACGCATCTGGCGCTGCTCAGATGGTCGCTGGTCGTCATCTTCCTCTGGTTCGGGGGGATGAAGTTCACCGCCTACGAGGCGCACGGCATCGCCCCGCTGATCGCGCACAGTCCGATTATGGGCTGGCTGCACGCCGCCTTCGGCATCGAAGGCGCGGCGCGCGTCGTCGGCGTGCTGGAATTGTCGACCGCCGCGATGCTGACGCTCGGCGCCTTCGTCCGTCCCCTCTCCGCGCTGGGCGCCGCAATGTCGGCCGCAACCTACCTGATCACGCTCAGCTTCATGGTGACGACTCCCGGGGTGACAGCGGCGGCGGCCGGGGGCTTCCCGGCGATCTCGGGCGATGTCGGCCAGTTCCTCCTGAAGGATCTCGTCCTGCTCGCCGCGTCCCTGTGCCTGCTGGTCGCCTCTTTGCCCGCGGGCTGGGCGCCTGCCTCGAAATGACCATCCGCGCCGGTCAGGGCGCGGCGGTGGTGAAGTTCCTCGACAGGCCGTGGTACAGCCTCTCCCGGCAGACCAGGCTGGACGTCGCATCCGCGATCAGCGCCGTCGCGAGAAGCGGCAGCAGGAGGCCATGGCTCGCCGTGGCCTCCGATATGATCACCACCGCCGTCAGGGGCGCGCGGACGGCCCCGGTGAAATAGCCGATCATGCCCAGCAGCACGACGGGCCCGGCGGCCGAGGCCGGAAAGAGCGCCCGGAGCAGATCGCCGAGACCGGCGCCCGTCGCCAGCGACGGGGCGAAGATGCCCCCCGGCATGCCGGACACGGCGGTCGCCAGCGTGGCCACCATCTTGGCCGGCCCGAACCACCAGGGCGCGTCATGGCCGAGGATGATCGAACGGGCGGGCTGATAGCCGGTGCCCCAGGTCATGTGCGTCGCGCAGCCGAGCACGGCCACGACCAGCCCGGCCCCGACCGCCAGGATCACGGGGCGCGCGCGCAGCCAGGCGAACGGCCGCAGGCCCGATCCCGCGAAGGCCAGCGTCGCGCGCGAGAACAGGCCGCCGGTGAGCCCTCCCGTGACGCCGGCCACCAGCGTCACGGCGATGGCGCGGCCGAAGGGCAGCGTATCGCTCATCGCTCCGAAATAGACATAGTCGCCCGCGATGCCGAGGCTGACCATGCCGGAGATGAGCACGGCGGTCATGACCAGCAACGTCATCCGCTGCTCGTAGGCGGCGGCGAGTTCCTCGATCGCGAAGGTGACTCCGGCGAGCGGGGTGTTGAACGCCGCCGCGACGCCGGCCGCGCCGCCCGCCACCATCACCGACGCCTTCAGCGGCACCCGGAAGAGGCGATGGGCATAGGCCATGATCGTCGCCGAGATCTGCACCGTCGGCCCTTCGCGACCGACCGACGCGCCGACCAGCAACGCCGCGAGCGTCATCAGGAACTTGACGGCCGCCGTGCGCGCGGAGGCGAGGGATCGCATCGCGCCGGACGGGTCGAGCCGCGCCGCCATGATCTGGGGGATGCCCGACCCCCGCGCGGCCGGCGCGAACCGGCGGGTCAGCCAGACCAGCATGCCGAAGGCGAGCGGCGTGACGACGAGCGGCGCCCACCACCAGATATGGACGAAGCCGAGGAAGAGCGCGTTCGCCTCGTCCGCCAGCCGCGCGAACAGCAGGGCCACGAGGCCGAGCGTGACGGCACCGGACAGGATGGCGGCCCGCTTGCGCCACACCGGCGCGGTCGGGCCGTGGCGGCGGGTCAGGACCCGGATGCGATCGATCTGCCGGCGTCGCCGGGGAAGCTCATGATCGGGAAGCGCGGAATCGTTCGGGTCGAGGGACATGGATGCGCTCTATCGCCTGTCTCCGCCCGGCGCACCTCTTTAACCGGCTTCGCATCATGCGCCTGGGCCGATGCGGCATCCACCTAGGAGGCCGGTCCGTTCCGGGTTAGACCGGCGCATGAGCATGACCGCCGCCCGATCGACCGCCTTCTCGGACCGCAAGGCGCTCTGGGCCTTCATCCTGGGGTGCGTGGCGGTGACGATCGGCGTCCTCGCGCACGCACCGATGTTCCTGATGGCGCGCGCCATGCATTACCGGCTCGCCGGCATGCCGATGGGGGCCGGCATGATCGCCGGCATGGGCCTGATCGTCGCCGGCGTCGCCATCGCCGGCTACGGCCTCCTGCCCCGCAACCTGTCCGCGCAGCGCGAAGCGGCCGCCGGCATCGAGATCGCCGCGCCCGAGGACGCGCGGCTCGGCTGGCACCATTGGCGGCTGATGCTCGTCCTCGTCGTGGCGCTCGTCATCGACGTGATGAAGCCCGCCTCGCTCGGCTTCACCGTGACGGGCATGGTCAGCGAATATGGGGTGCCGAAGGCGACCGTCAGCCTGGTGCCCTTCTTCGCCCTGCTCGGCACCGTGGCCGGCTCCTTCCTGTGGGGCGTGATCGCCGACATCTACGGGCGCAAGGCCTCGATCCTGCTGTCGGCGGTGATGTTCGTCGGCACCTCCATCTGCGGCGCGATGCCGAGCCTCGCCTGGAACGTGGGCATGTGCTTCATGATGGGCCTCGCCGCCGGCGGCATGCTGCCCGTCACCTACGCGCTGCTCGCCGAGATGATGCCCAACCGGCACCGCGGATGGGCGCTGGTGCTGGTCGGCGGGCTCGGCGCCGTCGGCGGCTATTTCGCGGCGAGCGGCGCCTCGGCATGGCTCCAGCCGATCTTCGGGTGGCGGATCCTGTGGCTGATCAATCTGCCGACCGGGCTCACCCTCGTGCTGCTCGGGGGCCTCATTCCCGAATCCGCCAAATTCCTCCTCGCGCGCGGCCGCGTGCAGGAGGCGGAGCGCGTGATGCGGCGTTTCGGGTCCCGCGCCGAGGCCCGCACGCCCCAGCGCATCCAGCTCGCCGCCTCCGGCTACGGCGCGCTGACCGGCGCCCGCCTGGTCGCCAAGATCGTCGCGCTCAGCACCTGCGCGCTGGCCTGGGGCCTCATCAACTTCGGGCTGCTCCTCTGGCTACCGGCCGATCTGGTGGCGAAGGGCTATTCCATCGGCGTTTCGAGCCGCCTCCTCGCCGAGTCGGCGCTGATCGCCTGCCCGACGGTCGTCCTCGCCGCTCTGCTCTACAGCCGGTGGAGCAGCAAATGGTCGCTGGTCCTGGCCACCGGCATCGCGCTCGCCGGACTCGCCTTCGTCCTGCGGATCGAGGCGACGGGCACCGGCAGCCCCGTCCTGCCCGTCGCGCTGCTGATCGTCGGCACGAACGGGATCATCGCCATCCTCCTCCCTTACGCTGCCGAGAGCGTCCCTCTCGGGGTGCGCGGGCGCGCGACCGGCTGGATCGCCGCCTGCACGAAGGGCGGCGGCCTGCTGGCCCAGATGCTGAGCATCACCGGCAGCGTGCCGGCCATGGGCGTCGTCGCCGGCGCCATCATGGTGCCTGCCGCCCTGTCGATGCTGCTGGTCGGCCTGTTCGGCCGCGAAACGCGGGGCCGCGATCTGCGCGATCTGGAGACCGTTTAGACGCAGCGCTTTCTCCAAACTGGTCGATCTCTCGGCCGTTCGAGCGAGTCCAGCGATCGCGTCCTGGGGAGGCGTTCGAAACCATCCCGACTCCACCCTTCACTGCCCGCCGGGATGGACGGAGAACCGGCCGCGCGGATCGTATTTCGCCGCTTTCCGGAGGGGCTGGCGCGCCTGAAGGCACCCGCGCCCATCGCGGAGGCTGATCCCGCTTCGGCTACGGCCGCTGGATGCGGGTTTCGGGCACGGGCAGGTAGGCCTTGGGCGCGCCCGTGAAATCCAGCTCCAGCCGGTCGAGCGCCAGCCCCGGATCGAGCGCATAGATCGTCACGCTGTGCGCGCCGGGCGCCAGATGCAGGTCCGCCACATCCTCCTCGGCGGCATTGACCAGCACGTTGCGCTGCCAGCGCTGGCTGAATTCCGGCGCCGCGAAGTCGAGGACGTGCAGGCTGCCATCGTCGATCGACACGGCCGCGCGCATGCCGTTTTCCGATGTCACCGGCAGGAACGGCAGCGCCATCACCCGGAGCGTGGCCGGATCGTCCGCGGTGGTGGTGGCGAAGCGCCAGGTGGCGGACGGCGCCTTGCGGATCGCGGCCTCATCCTCCCCCCTGACCGTCGGCGTGTCCAGCGTCGTCTGGATCACCGCTCCGGTATGGCCCAGGCCATCCAGCCTGCGCCAGCGTCCGGACATGCCGTCGGCATGCGCGGCATAGATGGAGACGATCCGGTTATCCTCGATGAAGGAGACGTTGGACGCCTTCACCGGCAGCGCGATCGTCACCGTGACGGGGAAGGTGCGCAGCCCGCCCTCGCAGCGGAAGCTGACGATGCCCTTGCCGCCGGCCGGGGCATGATCCCAGTCGATCGAGATCCGGACGCGCTGCTCCAGCGTGGTCGGCGTCAGCGTGCCGCCCGCGCTGTCCAGCCTGATCCATGGCACATCCGCATTCACCGTCCAGTTCACCGTCGCCGGTGCCTGGAGGAAGATGTCGGCATAGCGGCTGCCGCGCAGCTCCGGATGGAAGGGCGCGAGCTCGGGCGCCCCGACGCGGATCAGGTGCGGCAGCTGGTCGAAGAACGCCGCCGGCTCGCCGGGGGTCGATCCGCGCCCGTCGAACAGCGCGCCGCCCTCCGTCTGGAGGCCGCAGCCCGTATTGCCCCCGTCACTCCATGTCGGGATGAAGGGCGGCTGATACACCGCCAGCCCATGCGGCTGGAGGCCCATCATGTCATGCCATTTGCCGCCGGCGATCTCGTCATTGTAGCGATGCCCGGCCGCCTCGATCGCCTTCTGCGCCGCCTCGGCGCGGGCCGCATACTGGTTCGCGCTGGCCCGGCGCTGGAAGGCGTAATCGATGCTCTTGTCCAGATTGAGCTGCCGGGCGTTAAACGCGCCCGCCATGTCGATCGGGAACTGCACCAGCTCGTAATAGGCATCCTTGCGATCCGCCGGGACGGTGGCGGACAGATCCGCGGCCTGCTTCTCCAGATCGGCATAGGCCGACAGGCGGCGGGCATTCTCGTCGCCGAAATCGGCGCTGTTGAAATCGGTATGGCGGATCGGCGTCGCCGGCTTGGTGCGCGTGAAGCCCATGAATTCGGGGTTGCGATCGAAGGCCAGATCATATTGGCGCCACAGCATGCCGGACACGCGATCCGCCTGGCCCCCGCCGACGCTCTGCGCGGCGAAGCGGTTCAGATGCGCCTTCACGCTGGCGATATCGGGGAAGGCCGCCTGGTCGAAGGCCATGTCCAGGAACAGCTGGGTGAGATATTCGCCCGGCTTGATGTCCCCGACATTGAGAATCCACAGCCTGCGCGCATCCATGCGATAGGCCTTGGTCATCTCCTCCCACATCAGCGCCGGGTGCGTGTTCGCCAGCACCAGATAGGACATGGGATAGCCCCAGTAGGAGATGTGGTAATAGACCCCCGACCCGCCGGACCGCGCGCGCTCCGTCGCATTGCTGAGGCGGCGGATATAGCCGTAATTGTCGTCCGGCCAGTTCAGCGTCACATGATCCGGCACCTTCAGCCCGGAATCATAGGCCGGCAGCACCTCCTTGTAGGGCGTGAAGACCTGCGGGACGTCCGACGCCGGCTTGCCCAGCGTCCGGGTCAGCAACGTCTGCTCGTCGCCGAAGATGCGCTCGAGCAGGCGGGCCTGATCCTGCGGCGTGTCGGCGCCCGGGATCGGCCGGTCCTCGATCCCGCGCATCCCGACGCTGTACATGGTCTCGTACGGCTTGGCGGCGCGCACCGCCTCCTGCCAGTAATCGAGCACGCCCTGCCGGTTGGTGACGTAATTGTAGGGGCCCCGCGCCTTCTCGTCCCATTCGCGGATGTTGGTGCGCGTCATCATCTCGGCATGGGAACTGGCGCGGACGATGCCGTAGCTGTCCGCCATGGCCGCATTGCCGTCGATCTGGTTGAAGGACTTCTCGATGCCGCGCATCGCCGGCCAGAAGATGTTGGCCTTCAGCCGCCACATCAGCTCGAAGATGCGGGCATAGGTCCTGGGGCCGATATCGTGGAGCTTCGGATCCTGGGTGTTGGCGGCCCAGGGCCACAGGCCGAACTCCTCGTCATTGAGGAAGATGCCGCGATATTTCACCGAGGGTTCGCGCGAATAGCGGAGTGCGCCGTCCACGCGCAGCTTCGCCTTGGGCTGGATGGTGACGTCCGCCCACCATTCCCAGGGGGAGACGCCCAATTCCCGCGACAGGTCGGTCACGCCCCAGATCGTACCCCGCACGTCGGAACCGAAGATCAGCAGGGCCGGCCGGCCCCCGTCCTGGATGGCGGCACGGCCATAGCTTTCCCATTTTCCGGCGATCGGCGCGGCATCCAGATGATTGGCCTTGAGCAGGGCAGCGATGCGCGGGGAATCGGCCAGGCCGATGATGATCTCCGGTGCCGTGCCGGCCGGTGGCGCCACGGCGCTGGCCGCTTTCCGTCCGGTGAGCGCCGTCAGGTCCCGCGCCAGCAGGTCGGCCGCCTTGGCGAGGGGGGCCGCGCCGGTGTCGTCATGCACGACCACCGGCGTCGCGCCGCCATCGAACACGGAGAAATCGGCGGCTTGGACAGCCGCCGGGCAGGCGGCCGCCAGCAGCAGGGTGGCGAGCGTGCGGACGCGCTTCATCTTCTCTCTCCCTAACGGCCCATCCTGGCCATGACGGCTCCGGCCGCCCGGATCATCAGCATGCTCCGTGCCTGACCTGGATGACTTGGCCTACCATCTGGATCACCCGTCTCTTAATAGGCCTTACCATAGTGTCAATCGATCGATCAGCGCCGAAAACCAGCGGAGATGCGAGTTTCGCCGCGCGCGGCGCCGGTGCTCGGCCGACTATCGTGTCAGCGATCGTTGTCTTGCGACAGGATCGGCATTACCATCCGGCCAATCCTGTCACGAGATCATGAACCCGCTTGATGAACGCCCAGCCCGATTCTGCCCCGGTTCGCCTGTATCTTCAGGCCGCGCGCCAGCTGGAACGCTCGATCCAGCTCGGCGTCTATCCTGTGAACACGCGGCTGCCGCCCGAGCGGGAACTGGCCGAGATCCTCCATGTCAGCCGGCCGACGGTGCGCGAAGCGATCATCGTGCTGGAATTGCGGGGGATGGTGCAGACCCGCCATGGCGCGGGCGTGTTCGTGATTTCGGCCACCCCGGGCTCTCCCGCCGTCGACACGGCGGAGACCGATGTCGGTCCCTTCGAGGTGACCGAGGCGCGCCGCCTGTTCGAGGGCGAGGCGGCGGCGCTGGCCGCCACGACGATAACGGATGCGGAACTGGCCGAGATGGAGGGCTTCGTCGCCCGCATGTCGGACCACACGATCGATCAGGCGGTGCGCGAGCGCGCGGATCGCGGCTTCCACCTGACTCTCGCCCGGTCGACCCGCAACGAGGCGATCGTGAGCGTCGTGCAATCGCTGTGGGACATGCGCTACCGCTCGCCCCTCTGCATCTATTTCTTCAGCCTCGCGCGGGAAATGGGCATCCAGCCGCCGGAGGACGATCACCGGCGCATCCTGGAAGCGCTGCGCAAGCACGATCCGGATGCTGCCCGGGAGGCGATGCGGGCCCATCTGACCCGCGTGACCGACAGCCTGTTCCGCGCCACCGAGCGTGACGCGCAGGAGCGGGCGCGGCTCAAGGTGGACGAGCGGCGCCACGATTTCGCGCGCCGCGCCGGACTGATCGAAGGCAAGCCCTGAGGCCAGGGCTGCGCTGACCGGTCGGGAAATACGGCGCGGGAGATACGGCGACCCGAACGATGACGGCCCGCCCCTGCCCCGGAGATCGGGCGGGAACGGGCCGTGGACAGGAGCCGGTCGCAAGACCGGCCCCGGGACCATCAGAATTTGAACGACACGCCGGCTTCGAACGTCCGGCCGGAATGGATGTTGTAGAGGACATCCTTCCGCTTCGAATCCACGTAATAGACGGTGTGCTCGTCCGTCAGGTTGCTGGCGTCGAACGTCAGCTTCCACTGGTCCGTCAGCGAATAGCCCGCCGAGAAATCGACATAGGTCGTCGGCGCGACGAGATCGACGTCGCTGAATCCGCTCGTCTCGATCGACGGCACCGCCCGCAGCGACTTGGAGCGGTAATTGACCGATCCGCGCAGGCTGAGCCGCTTGTCCTCATAATAGAGCGTGGCGTTCACCTGATCCTTGGACAGGCCGATCAGCGGGAAGCTGGCGGTGTTCCCGGTCGTCGGGTTCAGGATGTAGTTGATGTTCGACGTGACGTGCGTGAAATTCACCAGAATGCCGAGATTCTTCAGGAAGGACGGCAGGAAGCGGAGCTGCTGCTGGTAGTTCAGCTCGATTCCGCGCAGCGGGCCACCGGGCGTGTTGACCCGCGTCGTCACCGCGAAGAGATCGTCCGGCGAGACGCGCTGCCCGTCGAGCAGGCTCGCCGGCAGCCCGGTCTGGGAGAAGGGGATATTCTGCACGATCGACTGCGTGTAGCTGTCGATATCCTTGTAGAAGAAGCCCGCCGACAGCAGGCTTCCCTGCGCGAAATACCATTCCGCGGACACGTCCACCGTCTTGGCCCGGGTCGGATCCAGGAAGGGGTTGCCGACATTGGCGCTGTGGGTCGGCGGCGCGATGCTGGTGCCCGGCGACAATTGCGGCAGGTCCGGCCGTGCCATCACCTTCGCCGCCGCGACGCGCAGGGTCAGCTTGCTGGTGATATCCGCCGCGAGGTTCAGCGAGGGCAGCCAGTCGTCATAATGGCGCTTGATCGTGATCGGCACCACGCCGACGCCCGAGACATAGCCGAACGAGCTCTGGTCCGTGCGGACATAGCGCACGCCTGCATTGCCACGCACCCGGATCGAGCCGAAATAATGCTCGAACTCGGCCTGGACGTAGGCGGACTTCTCCTTCTCGTTGATCGCGTAATTGTTGCCGAGATCCTGCCCCTGGGCCGGCCCCTGGAAGGCGAAGGCCGGGTTGTTGAAGAAATCGTAGGTCGAAACGAACTTGCCCCAGTCGATCGCCGTCCAGGAAGCGGGCGGGCCGGATGGCAGGCCCTGGCCGAAGCCGTGAATGTTCTTGGTGATCGAGGCCAGGGTCGTCCCGGCGGGCAGCGCGGGGTTCACCGACGAGTTGCGCGCCTCGTCGAAGGCCTTGAAATCGGATTCGCGATACTGGCCGCCGAAGCGGATCTTGAGGCCGTCGAAGGGGCTCCACTTGGCGCCCAATTCCCCTAGCGTGTCCCGCGTCGTGCTGCCGCCGCGATTGGCGGTCGCCTGGCTGGTGATGGTGCCGTCCGGCGCGGTGTTGGGCGAGAAGACGTAATTGTTCGGATCGGCGACGTCGAACCCATAGCCGATCTTAGCGAAATCCGAATTCCGGATGTCGAACGTGAAGCCGTTCACATTGTTCGCGTAGATGATGACATTGGCGCGCACCGGCTCGCGCAGAGTCGATTCATTATAGCCGGCCTGCCCGTCAATCTCGAACGTATCGCTGAAATTGTGGCGGAAATTCAGCGTGCCCTGCTTGAGCTCGGTCGTATAATTGTTCTGGTAGGTCTGGCTGACGACATCGACGCCGTTGAACACGCCGTAATCCAGCGTGCCATCGGGCTTCACATGCGCATCGACGACGGAGGTCTCCGGCTTGCCCTGCTGGGAATCGTTGCGGCCGAACGACAGCCCCATCAGGTAGTAATCCTCGCGCTTCACCTTGTAGCGCGTGTAGATGCCGTCCAGCGACACCTCGGTATTGTCGTCCGGCTTCCACTGGATCGATCCGGTCAGGCCCAGCCGCGAATAATGCTGGTCGCTGCGCTCGTAGCGCGGCAGGCGCGGCAGGAAGACATTGCCGTTGGTGATCGCGGAATAGGCCGCGTTCGTGGACGTCCTCGGAACGCCGGTGCCGCACATGGTCGCGCTGGCGCCGTTGGTCGCGGTGGTCGCCGGATTTTGCCTGGCATAGCCGATCGGGCTGCAGAAGCCGCCGTCCGTCGCGGCGGTGACGATGCTGGACGGCGCATAGCCCTCGTCGCGCGTATCGCGCTCGGTATAGGCCGTGCCGACCAGCACGCCCAGCGTGCCGTCGGCGAATTTCTTGGAGACCAGCGCCGACAGGCGCGGACCGGCCGAATGGGAGAGATCGCCGTAGCTCGCCTTGGCCGAAGCCGTCAGGATGAAATCCTGGCGATAGTCGAACGGGCGCGGCGCGCGCAGTTCCACGGTCGCGCCGAGCGACCCCTCCTCCATGTCCGCGCTGCTGCTCTTGCGCACGGTCAGGCTGCTGAAGATTTCCGAGGGGTAGGCGCTGAAATCGAAGGCCCGGCTGCGGCTGCTACCGCCCGCGGTGTTGTTGATGTCGGTCTCGCCGACCTGCGAATTGGCCTCCATGCCGTCCACCAGGACGCGCGTGAAGATCGGCGGGAGACCGCGGACCGTGATCTGCCGCCCTTCGCCGCCGTCGCCGCGCGCCAGTGCCACGCCGGGCACGCGCTGCATCGATTCCGCGAGGTTGGAATCGGGGAACTTGCCGATATCCTCCGCCAGGATCGTATCGACGACGCCCGCATCCTTCTTCTTCAGCGCCAGCGCGTTATCGAGGCTGCGGCGGAAGCCGGTGACGACGATATCCGGCGCGGCGGGCGCGGCGCCCGTCGGGGCGACGGCTGCCTGCGCGCCCGCTGCCGCCGTACCGGCGGCCTGCGGCTGCGGCTGCGGCTGCGGCGCCGCGGATTGATCCTGGGCGTGAGCCGGCCATGTGACCGCTACCGCGAGCACCGAAGCGGAAACGCCGAAACGAAGAAACTTGCCTCTCACCTGTGATCCTCCCCTCAGGCCGTACGATCACTTCCGCAGCCGGGTGATGGAATGCCGTGTCCGAACGCCGGAGCGGGCCTCAATCCCGGTTGACCCCAATCATTGATCGCCGGGGTTGACCAGTGGGATAGAGACTGAATATCGATCTGTAAAGCCAATATGATATTGGCCTGTCACGACTGGATCAGGAAGATTGTCAGAATGGCTTGAACTTGATGCGGATCCACACTTTTCCGTTGCGATATGGCGACCGCAGCAGCGATAAACTGCACTCCCGGCAGCCTCTCAACAGCGGGTTTATGCAGGAATTCGGCCGCAAAGCCCAGCAGACGCAAATCTTGCCGCGACCAGCCAGGATCAGCCAACCACATTGACATTCATGTCATGCCTATTCCAGAATGGCCTGGACAATTTCGGGCGGAGGATGGTTCCAGTGATTCCCTTGCATGAAAACGGAAACGCCGGAGCGGGGCGTTCCGCCTCCCGTCGTCCTCGCCGGGGCATCCGGTAAGGCATGCCGATCATCACCGACGCCCGGGTCATCGTCACCTGCCCCGGCCGCAATTTCGTCACCCTCAAGATCGAAACCGACGCCGGCGTCTACGGGCTGGGCGACGCGACGCTCAACGGGCGCGAGCTGGCGGTCGCGAGCTACCTCTCCGATCACGTTATCCCTTGCCTGATCGGCCGCGACGCGCATCGCATCGAGGACATCTGGCAATATCTCTACAAGGGCGCCTACTGGCGGCGCGGCCCGGTCACCATGAGCGCGATCGCGGCCGTCGACACCGCGCTCTGGGACATCAAGGGCAAGATCGCGGGCCTGCCGGTCTACCAGCTGCTCGGCGGCGCCAGCCGCGACGGCGTGATGGTCTATGGCCATGCCAACGGCGTCTCGATCGAGGAGACGGTCGAGGTGGCGCGCGACTATCAGCGCCAGGGCTACAAGGCGATCCGGCTCCAGTGCGGCGTCCCCGGCCTCGCATCGACCTACGGCGTCTCGAAGGACAAGATGTTCTACGAGCCCGCCGACGCCGACCTGCCGAGCGAGAATCTCTGGTCGACGGAGAAATATCTGCGCGTCGTCCCCGCCTTGTTCGACGCGGCACGCAAGGCGCTGGGCTGGGACGTCCACCTGCTGCACGACGTCCATCACCGCCTGACCCCGATCGAGGCCGGGCGCCTGGGCAAGGACCTCGAGCCGTACCGCCCCTTCTGGCTCGAGGATGCGACACCAGCCGAGAATCAGGATGCGTTCCGCATCATCCGCCAGCACACCACCACGCCGCTCGCGGTGGGCGAGATCTTCAACTCGATCTGGGATGCCAAGCATCTGATCGAGAACCAGCTGATCGACTATATCCGCGCGACCGTGGTCCATGCCGGCGGCATCACCCACCTGCGCCGCATCGCCGCGCTGGCCGATCTCCACCAGGTCCGCACCGGCTGCCACGGCGCCACCGATCTCTCGCCCGTCTGCATGGCGGCGGCGCTCCACTTCGATCTCTCCGTGCCCAATTTCGGCGTGCAGGAATATATGCGTCACACCGAGGAGACCGATGCCGTCTTCCCGCACGCCTACACGTTCGAGCGGGGCATGATGCACCCCGGCGACAAGCCCGGACTCGGCGTCGAGATCGACGAGGAGCTGGCCGCCGCCCACGAATATAAGCGCGCCTTCCTGCCGGTGAACCGGCTGGAGGACGGCACGATGTTCCACTGGTGAGCGCCGTCGCGCCTCCCCGCCCCGCCGGGCGGATACGCTGGATCATCTGCGGCCTGATCTTCGCCGCGGTGGTGCTGAGCTATATCGACCGGCTGGTGCTGAGCGTCCTCAAGCCGATGCTCCAGCAGCGCTACGGGTGGAGCGAGGAGGGCTATGGCGACGTCGTCTTCTGGTTCCAGGCGGCCTATGGCGTCTCCTTCCTCGTCTTCGGGCGGCTGATCGACCGGATCGGCGCCAAGCTCGGCTATCTGGTCGCGATGGGGCTGTGGACGGTGGCGCACATGGCGCACGCGCTGGTCACCTCGACGCTCGGCTTCGCACTGGTCCGCATTCCGCTCGCGCTGGGCGAGGCCGGCACCTATCCGGCGGCGCTGGCGGCGGCGGCGGAATGGTTCCCGAAGCGCGAGCGGGCGCTCGCCATCGGCATCTTCAACGCCGGCGCCAATGTCGGCGCGATCGTGACGCCGCTGATCGTGCCGGTGCTCACCCTGGCGCTCGGCTGGCAGTCCGCCTTTGTCGTCACCGGGCTGCTCAACATCGTGTGGATCGCGGCCTGGCTCCTCTATTACCGGCGGCCCCGCGCGCACCCCGCCATCAAGCCGGACGAGATCGCCTGGATCGAATCGGACCCGCCGATCGAGCAGGAGCGCGTCCCCTATCTCGCGCTGCTCCGCATGCGGCAGACCTGGGCCTATTTCCTCGGTCGCTTACTGATCGATCCCGTCTGGTGGATGTTCCTGTTCTGGCTGCCGGATTTCTTCGCCAAGCGCTACGGCATCTCGCTGAGCGGGTTCGGCCCGCCGCTGGTCGCGATCTATCTGATCTCCGATGTCGGATCGATCCTGGGCGGCCTGCTCTCCTCCCGCCTGCTGGCCAGAGGGTGCAGCGCGAACCGCGCGCGCAAGCTGGCGATGCTGGTCTGCGCGCTCGTCGTCGTGCCCGTATCCTTCGCGGTCTATGCCCCGACGCTGTGGGTGGCGGTGTTGCTGATCGGACTGGCCTGCGCCGGCCACCAGGGCTTCTCGTCCAACCTGTTCGCGATGCCGGCGGATCTGTTCCCGCGCTGGGCGCAGGGGTCGATCGTCGGCATCGGGGGGTTCGCCGGTGCGCTCGGCGGCATGCTGATGGCCAAATATGCGGGCTGGGTGCTGCAGACGGTGGGCAGCTACGGGCCGATCTTCGCCTTTTGCGGCGTCGCGTATCTGCTTGCGCTGACCTGCTACCACGTGATCAATCCGCGTTATGCGCCGGCTTCGGTGCGTTCCATTCGCGAGGCCGATGCATGACACCGCTCCATCTCCATCCCGATCGGCTCTTCCCGGCCGAGGCGGCGACCCGCGCCATCGCGCGAAGGCTCTACGATGGGGTCGCCGGGCTGCCGATCGTCAGCCCGCACGGCCATACCGACCCGGCCTGGTTCGCGACCGACGCCCCCTTTCCCGATCCCGCCCGCCTGCTGATCGTGCCGGACCATTATGTCTTCCGGATGCTCCACAGCCAAAGCGTGCCGCTTGAGGCGCTCGGCATCCCGACGGAGGACGGGAGCCCCACCGAGACCGATCCGCGCACGATCTGGCGCACCTTCGCCAGCCACTACCCGCTGTTCCGCGGCACGCCGTCGCGGCTGTGGCTGGATTGGGTGTTCGCCGAGGTGTTCGGCCTCGACGTGCGGCTGGAGGCGGCCACCGCCGATCTCTATTACGACCGTATCGACGCCGCGCTGCGAACCGATGCCTTCCGCCCCCGCGCGCTGTTCGAACGTTTCAACATCGAGCTCATCGCCACCACCGAGAGCCCGCTCGATCCGCTCGACCATCATCGCGCGATCCGCGCGAGCGGCTGGCAGGGGCGCGTCGTCACCGCCTATCGCCCCGATCCGGTGATGGACCCGGAGGCACCCGGCTTCGCCGCCAATCTGCGCCGCTTCGGCGAGGTGTCGGGCGAGGATATCTCCACCTTCGCCGGTTACCTGCGCGCGCACCAGAACCGCCGCGCCCATTTCCGCGAGGCCGGCGCCACCTCGACCGATCACGGCCATCCCACCGCCTTCACCGCCGATCTGCCCAAGGCCGAGATCGCGGCCCTCTACGACCGCGTGCGCGCCGGGCCCGTCACGCCCGCCGAGGCCGAGCTGTTCCGTGGCCATATGCTCACCGAGATGGCCGGCATGTCGATCGAGGACGGGATGGTGATGCAGCTCCATCCCGGCGTCCACCGCAGCCACAACCTCTCCGTGCTGGCCCGCTTCGGTCGCGACAAGGGCGCGGACATTCCGGTCGCGGGCGAATTCGTGCGCGCGCTCAAGCCCCTGCTCGACGCCCATGGCAACGATCCCCGGCTGACGCTGATCCTCTTCACGCTCGACGAGGACGTCTATGCGCGCGAGCTGGCCCCGCTGGCAGGCCATTATCCCGCGCTCCGGCTCGGGCCGCCCTGGTGGTTCCACGACAGCCCGGAGGGCATGCGCCGCTTCCGCGAGCGCGTCACCGAGACGGCGGGTTTCGCCAACACCGTGGGCTTCAACGATGATACCCGCGCCTTCCTGTCGATCCCGGCCCGCCACGACGTCGCGCGGCGCATGGATTGCGGCTTCCTCGCCCGGCTGGTCGCCGAGCATCGCCTCGACGAGGACGAGGCGCACGAGGTGGCCCGCGCGCTCGCCTACGACCTCGTCAAGCAGGCCTACAAGCTGTGAGGCGCCTGTCCGACGCGACGCTCGGCGATCTCCCTCCCGACGTCCTGCGGCCCGGCTACGATCGCGCCGCCGTCACCGCCGGCGTCGTCCATCTCGGCATCGGTGCGTTCCATAGGGCGCACCAGGCGGTGGCGTTCGAGGATGCGATCGCGGCCGGCGATCCGCGCTGGGGCGTGATCGGCGTCTCGCTGCGCTCGCCCGGCGTGCGCGACCGGATGGCGGAGCAGGACGGCCTCTACAGCCTCGTCGAGCGCGACGGATCGGGTGAGCGTATCCGCGTGATCGGCGCGGTGCAGGCGGTGCTGGTCGCGCCCGAAGATCCTGCCGCGGTCGTCGCCGCGCTCGCCGCACCCGATACGCATCTCGTCACGCTGACCATCACCGAGAAGGGCTACAAGCTGCGCGGTGGCCGGCTCGATGCCGACGATCCTGACGTCGCCCACGATCTGGCGACGCTCGCCGCGCCGCGCAGCGCCCCGGGATTCCTGGTCGCCGGGCTGGCGGCACGGCGCGCGGCCGGGCTGCCGCCCTTCACCGCGCTGTCCTGCGACAATCTGCCGCACAATGGCCGCCTGCTGCGCGACGCGGTGCTGGCGCTCGCCCGCGCGCACGATGCCGGCCTCGCGGAATGGATCGCGCGGAACGGCGCCTTTCCGCAGACGATGGTCGATCGGATCGTGCCCGCCACCACGCCGGCGGACACCGATGCCGTCACCGCCCGGCTGGGAATGGCGGACGAGGCGCTCGTCAAGACCGAACCCTTCTTCCAGTGGGTGATCGAAGACCGTTTCTGTGGCCCCCGTCCGGATTTCGGGACGCCCGGCGTGCAAATCGCCGACGACGTCGCGCCATGGGAAGAGGCGAAGCTGCGCCTGCTGAACGGGGCGCATTCGGGTATCGCCTATCTCGGCGGACTGGCCGGGGTGGAGTTCGTCCACGAATTCGTGGCCGATGCCGCCGGCCACCGCTTCGTCGAGGCGCTCTGGCGGGAAAGCATCGCCACGCTCACCCCGCCGGCCGAGCTCGACCTCGATCGCTATCGTGCCGATCTCATGGCGCGCTTCTCCAACCCGGCGCTCCAGCACCGCACCCGCCAGATCGCCATGGACGGCTCGCAAAAGCTGCCCCAGCGGCTGCTCGCGCCGATCATGGCGAGGCGGGCACGGGGATTACCGGTCGACGCGCTGGCGCTGGCCGTCGCCGCCTGGATGCGCTCGCAATCGGGGATCGACGACCATGGGAACGGTTTCATCGTCGATGACCCGCTCGCGCCGATGATGGCGGCCGCGCTCGCCGGCCGATCCGCGCCGGCGGACCAGGTCGATGCCCTGCTCGCGATCGAGCCGGTCTTTCCGCCCGCCCTCGCCGCCGATGCCGAGGTCCGCGCCGCGCTGATCCGTCATCTCACGAGCCTGCGAGACCCGGGCGCCCGCGCCACGCTCGAGGGGGTCGCCCCCCGACCCGCCTAGAACCCGCACCGTCCATTCGCGGGATGGATCGACGGGCGGAGCGCCGCGCAGGCGGCGGCGGATCGGCTCGTGAGCGACCGAGCGCAAGCGCAGGGCCGCCGGCCGCTCGCGATCATTTGCCTTGCCGCCGATGACCACCTATTTCGGGTGCGGCAGCCAATCGGACGGTGATCATGAGCGAATCCGGTAGATTTGAGATGTCCCGCCGGGGCATTCTCGGCGGCGGAGCGGCGACGGTCGCCTTGCCCGCCATGGCGAATGCGAGCCCCTCCTCCACGGAAGCCCGATCGGAGCCCCCGCTCATGCCGGTCAGGCTCACGGTGAACGGCGAACACCATGCGCTCGCGCTCGACCCGCGCACGACCTTGCTCGATGCGCTGCGCGAGCATCTCCATCTCACCGGCACCAAGAAAGGCTGCGACCACGGCCAGTGCGGGGCCTGCACGGTGATCGTCGACGGGCGGCGGATCAACAGCTGCCTGACGCTCGCCGTGATGCACGACGGCGACACGGTCACCACCATCGAAGGGCTCGGCACGCCGGACCGGCTGCACCCGATGCAGGCCGCCTTCATCAAGCATGACGGCTATCAATGCGGCTACTGCACGCCTGGCCAGATCTGCTCGGCGACCGCCGTCCTCCACGAGATCATGGACGGCATCCCGAGCCATGTCAGCGCCGATCTCATG
>Ga0105237_10001229_pt1 | contig 34145 bp, 31 predicted proteins | sample KBSC24metaG_FD_81520 | JGI IMG/M metagenome (GOLD analysis project Ga0105237, IMG submission 81520) | Corn rhizosphere microbial communities from Kellogg Biological Station, Michigan, USA - KBS C2-4 metaG | ecosystem: Host-associated > Plants > Roots > Rhizosphere > Soil | place: Michigan, USA... | reverse complement strand
TACGGCTTCGATGAGTTTATCACACTCAGCCGAGCGACAAACGCACCGGTTATAGTAAACTGATCAGGTAGGCAATCCGCGCGCCCGTAGCTCAGTTGGATAGAGCGTCTGGCTACGAACCAGAAGGTCGCATGTTCGAATCATGCCGGGCGCACCACAGAATCGCCTACTAAGATCAGGGCTAACTTGGGACGGCGGCCTGATCATCCGGTCACCTTAATCATGACCGCGAATCGCAACCACTCGTTCCCGCGCTTCCGCTTCTTCCAAATGACCCAAGTTGGTACGATTAGAAGCAGGAGATCCACGCGATGCAAAATGTCTCGATACAAAAGGCCAGGAGCTGCCGCAGAGCGTGAAGTCCGCCGTCGAGCAACTTTTGGGCAGGGTGATTGAGGCAGATGAGGAAGTCAGCGTCGCCGCTGTCCCGCCACAGCAAATTCCGCTCTCGGAGAATCATACCGTGGTGGCCGAAAAACTCGACGCAATGCTGAACCGGCGCGCAGCGAAGGTCCAAGACATCTCAGACGAAGAACTTGACGCTGCGCTCGATGAGGCTGTTGATCACGTGCGGCACCGCCGCAGATGAGAATTGTTCTCGACACCAATATCCTTGTTCGGGCCAATGCAAAAGCCAGAGGATCGGCGAGAGAGCTCCTTCACCTCATCGTTGCCTTACCGCACCACGTACTGCTTCTGTCGCCATTCCTTCTCCAAGAGTTGGAGCGCGTTTTCTCTATGAGCGGGTCAGAGCGTCATCGAAACTTACGGTTATCGAGCTGAAGAAGGAAACGACCAAAACCGGCTAGCAAGGCAAACTTTTGCGGCCCCGAACCACAACGCGATCTTATCGATTGATGTCCCTAATCGTACAACAACGCTCTAACTCAGCCTACTTCGCGCTAATCAGATTCGCAAACAATCGATACGCCCCAGGCACACCCGCAGGCAACTGCCGAAACCACGAATACGAAGTAAAAATATAAACCCCTTTCCCATACCGAGTCCACAACTCTCCGCCTTCCATCGGCTTATCGCCCGGATCGTGCGAAGAAATCACCGTCTCGTAGTGCGGGTCCCATTGGGTAGCGAAATACAATCCCCGCTCCTGCACCCAGCCCTCGAAATCCTTCGCTGTAATATGATTCGGCGACTGCAACAGGAGACTGTCCACATGCGGAAAGGCCACCGCCGATTCCTCCACGGTCACTCGATAGCGGTTCCCTCCCGGCACCGTCATCGGGTAGGGCCCCAGCGCTGAAGTTATCGGATTATCCGGAGCCGCACGTCCCGGAAAACCCCGCGGCATGTCCGGATCGGGGCTGTCGCCAACCTGATACTGCACCACGTAGGTGCCACCATTGCGAACGTACTCGAGCAGTCGCGGCTGATTCGCCCGTACATCCGTACGAACGTTGTAGGCCCGCACGCCGGCAACAATTGCATCGAACCGCGAAAGATTGCCTTGATCGAGATCAGCCTGGCTCAGCAGCGTGACATCGAGCCCAAGTTGCCGCAGCGCTTCAGGCATTTCATCACCCGCCCCCATGATGTAGCCGATTTTGTGGGCCGTCACCTTCACGCTTGTCCGCACCAGCTTGATATTCGACGGAGGGAAAAGTGTAACCGGCGGGATGTGCGAGTACGAGATCACTTGCATGCCCACCTCAATATCGCGTCCAGCAACCGTAGCAATCGCCCGCAGACTGGCGATGGTTTCGCCCGCCGGAGGTGTCACCTCGAACGTCATTTCCTGCTGCTCTCCCGCCGCGATCTTGAACGGACGCGATCGGGGCTCTGCCTTCCATCCTGCCGGCACATCGAGCCGCAGTTCGCCCGCCGCATCCTTCACGTTGGCCTTCACCGCTACTTGCACGCCGCGCGCGGTTGCCGCCGGAAACACGGCCACGGCATCCGGAAGATTCACCGCCACTGCCGGCACCACCACCAGAGGCCGCACGCGCTCCCCTTCCGACCGGTCGGCATAGCGCAAATGGACCGGACGGGTCAGCTCAATGCCCGTGCCGTCCACTGTCAGCGAGAGCCGCACGTAAACCTCCGGCGGAGTATCCGCAAGGCCAACCATCAACTGATTCTCAACTCTGTAAACATTCGCGGAAGGCGGCTTCACCAACCAGTAAGGCTGCGAATAAGGCTGCGATGCGGGAACCTGCTTACTGAATTCCACCGTGGCACTCTGATCCATGGCCAGCTTTGCCGGCGGGTTCGGTAGAGCCTCGTTCCAAATGCCGCCGATCTGAGCGCCTTCCAACGCCACATGCGCCGTGGAGCGGTTCAGCACGGTGGTCGTAACGCTCAACTGTCCTCCCGGAGTAACTTCCGCCTGATGTGCCTGCGCTTCCGCCCAGACCCCGGCACATTTCGCGGCGGTCTCATCCAAATCGGTCAGCCGGATTTTCGCCAACGGGTCCGCAATGGCTGCTATCAGCGGACGCGCCTTCAACAGCACTGGAATACTCTTCTCCGGATGCGCCGGTTCGAAATCATGAATCGCCTCCGCCAAAATCGGCGCCACAGCCGCTCCACCCGGAAGACGGTTCCACGAAGTATCGATCCCATCGAATAAATCCTTCGACGCCGGCTCGCCCGCCACCAGCTCGAACGGAGTCACCGAAGGGCCTGGCCGCCGCATCGCACCCGTACCTTGGCTGTGATGCATGCTCCGGCTCAACACGGCCAGTTCTTCGTAGGAATATCCAAGAATCGGGTTCAGCGCGCCTGTATCGGCCTTGCCGGCGGGAGGTAAAGACGTGTTCAGATTAAATCCACGTGGACCGCCGAAGAACCCCCCAGCATGTACCAGCCGCCGTGCGCGCCATGGCTGCACATAACGCAACTGCTCAGGAAATTGTTTCGGATCGGCAGCAGCTTCAAACGCCTCCTTGCCGAGGATCGCCGACACCTGGTGCTGTCCGTGGCCATCCCGCGGAGTGCCGCTAAACACGAGAATAATGACATCAGGCCGGTATCGCCGGATCACCCATACGACATCGGAGAGCGTATTCTCATGCCCCCATTTTTGCAAAGTCTCATCGGCCGTCTTAGTAAAACCAAAATCGATCGCTCGAGTGAAAAACTGTTCCGCGCCGTCAATCTGCCGCGCCGCCAGCAACTCCTGCGTGCGGATCAATCCAAGTTGCGCGCCCTGCTCCGACCCGATCAGGTTCTGCCCGCCCTCGCCCCGAGTCAACGAAAGGTAAGCAGTGCGCATATGCCGGCCGCGAGCAAAATAAGCCAGCACAGACGTCCGTTCATCGTCCGGATGGGCGGCAATCATCAGCACCGTTCCCAATTCATTGATTTTTTGGAGAGACTGTTCGATGTCGGCAGTGCCCGAAAAGGGTTGCTGTCCCTGGAGTGGAGCGATTACACACACCGCCAGCAGGGCCAACTTGAACGTTCGCATATGAAATAATTATTTCAGATTGACGCTGTCGATTTATTCATCACGCAACGCAATCATTGGATCAACGCGCGCAGCGCGCCTCGCAGGCAAGAGGATTGCCGGAGCCGCGGCGGGCAGCAGCGCCAGACCGACAATCGCCAGGACACTCGGATCGGTCGTCTGAATCCCGTAAACAAAATTGACCAGCACCCGGTTAAAGGCGAGCGTTAAGCAAACTCCGGCCGCAAGCCCCGCGACCACCGGAACCCCGCCCTGACGCGCGATTAACCAGATCAGATCACCTGTCTGCGCTCCGACGGTGCGGCGAATGCCCAACTCGGGTATGCGCTGCGCTACGAGTTGCGAGAGTACGCCGTGTAATCCCACGGCTGAGAGGATCATTGCGCTCAGTGCGAAGAACGCCAGCACGATCGCCCGGAATCGCGGATAGGCAAGCACTTTTGCCAAACGGGAATCGAGGGTCTCCACATCGCTAATCGGAATGAGTGGATCGACGGCCGCGATCTCTTTGTGGATCTCCCGCGCCACGAGCGTCACGTCGCCAGCGGTCCGCACTACGATCCGAATCGGTTGGCGAGGCTCCTGTGCAAGGGGGCGATAAAAGACAGGTGTCTCCACCCAGCTCATTTCGTTCATCAATTGGGTGTGCTTCAAATTGCCGGTCACTCCGACAATGGTCAGCCAGGGCATGGGTCCTCCCTGCAGCCGGATCTGTTCCCCAAGGGGATCGGTACCCGGAAAGTATTTTTCAGCCAAAGCCGCATTCACCACAGCCACCGGCTGCGAATGCTGCTGGTCCTGCGCACCAAAACTACGGCCGCGCCAAACGGGAATTTTGAGAACATCGAAAAATCCGGAGCTCACGGCATCCGCGCCAATGTCGTGAATTTCGTTGCCGCTCACCGCCGGCCTGCCTCGAACCTCAAGTACCTGATTTCCACCGCCGTCGGGCGGTAGCTTCGACGCAAGCGCTGCCGTCGCTGCGCCCGGCATCCCCTCCAGGCGCTGGAGCAACCGATCGTAGAACTGCGCCCGCTGAATATCCGTCGAGTAGCGAAACACCGGCAGGGAAACGGCGGTGGTCAGCACGCCATGTGAGTCGAAGCCCAACGTCTCAGACCCCATACGCAGAGCACTGGTCATAAACAGGCCCGCTCCAATCAGCAGCAAGAATGACAGCGTCATCTCGATGGCGATTGCAACCTTCGCCAGACGCTGCCGTCCCCTCACAGAGCCGCGCCCCGCGGCTTTGAGATCCTCGGTGAGATCGACTCGCGATCCTCGCAAAGCCGGCAGTAAACCAAAAATGAGCGTAGTGCCGATCGAGAGCGCAACGCTGAAGGCGAGAACCGGAAGGTTGACGTTTACATCAGCGCCCACAGTCAACTCGATCGGGTTTGCGAATCGGAAGTATCGGACAGCGGCGTAGGCGATTGCCAGACCGAGAGCCGCACCGAGACCAGACAGCAGTAGACCCTCAGTGAGGAGTTGCCGCACAAGACGGCCCTGACCCGAGCCCAGCGCAGCTCGAACTGCCAATTCGCGCCGTCGGTCGGACAATCTCGCGAGCAGAAGATTCGCCACGTTGAGACAGGAAATAAACAATACCAGCAGCACCGCACCGAAAACCAGAATCAGAGTAGTCCGGAGATTGCGGCCCGCAAGGAACGTGAACTCGCCATGGAGATCGTTGACGATGGGTTCCCAATCACGGCTTTCTCCCCCTGGATGAATCGCCCGAAAGATGGTGCGAAGCTCGGCCCCAGCCTGGGTCAAGGTCACGCCCGGCTTGAGACGTGCAAATATGCCAACCCCCATCCGGTCCTGATCAGGCTGAAAGCCAGGCCCGAGCAAAATCCACGCTTCCGTCTGCCGGGGGTAGAAGCTGAAGTTCTCGGCCATGACACCGAGTACCGTACATGGTTCCTGGTCGAGCGTGATGGTTTTACCGGTGATCGACGGATCGCCCCCGAGCGTAGACGTCCAGAATCTATGCGCCACCACGATCGAACAGCCGTGCCCCTCATCTTCGGCGCGGAAGGTGCGGCCAATTGCCGCGGAAACACCCAAGGTCTCGAAGAACGATGCGGTAGCCGGAATCGTCAGCACGTCGCGCGTGGACCCCCAACCTGTCAGCGTGCGGCCGGTACGCGTCGCCCACGTCGCGGCGCTCACGTTCTCAAGTGTCCTGGCACTGCGGCGGAATTGGAGATAATCCAAGTAAGTTGCGAATATTTTCGCGAGCGATTTTTCGCGTGTACTCGTTATCCAGACCGCAGCCAGCCGCCCCGCCTCTTTGTAAGGCAACGGGCGAAGAAGCACGGCATCCATAATGCTAAAAACAGCCGTGGTCGCACCAATGCCAAGGGCCAAGGTAAAAGCGGCAACAGCCGTAAATGCCGGGCGTTTAGCCAGGGTCCGAGCGGCGAAGCGAATGTCCAGCCAGACTTGCGAAATCCACTCCATCGGGCGCCTCCTACTCTCGAGTGTAGGACGCTGACACCCGCGAAGAGTGAGGTGAGAATGAGCTATCCTCTCATTTTATGAACTCTGAATCGCTTCGAATAGCCGATCAATTACGCAGAGCCTTCACCGGCGACGCCTGGCACGGACCGCCCTTACGCGATGCCCTTGCAGGAATCACGCCAGAGCAGGCACGCACGCGTCCGTTGCCATCGGCCCACACAATCTGGGAACTGGTTTTGCACATTGACCTTTACGCGCGCATCGCCCTCGAAGCCACCCAAGGAATTCCCATGCCCAAACTCTACGGCACCGAAAAAGATTGGCTCAAAGCCGCAGATGGCGACGCAGCGGCATGGACTCGTGCAACGGAAAATCTGTTCCAGACCTGCGAGCGGCTGGCGCAGGCCATCGAGGGATTTGACGATTCGCGCCTGAAAGACACCGTGCCCGGCCGCCAGTATGATTTCTACTATCTCTTCCACGGCGTCGTGCAGCACAGTCTGTACCACGGGGGGCAGATTGCCATGCTGAAACGGGCAGTCTCACCGGCTTAAAGCACGCCCTAACCGTATGTCTCCGCGCGGCTCAGGCGAATCCAACGTACCACCGACAGGATGCTTCCGACGATGCACAGCACGGAGAATCCAACCATAAACCACGTGAATTCCGGCGAATTCGCAATGCGGAGGATCCGGCGTCCGAAGCGGATTGCAGCGAAACCAATAACTGTAAACCGAACCAGGCGGCTGGCGAAGACATAGCCAAGCAGCCGCAGCCTGGGGAATTGGAATGCGCTTGCGGCGGCCATGACCGGTGTAAATGGAAACGGCGGAGGCGCCATGCTAGCAACCACTATTAGGAAGACCGCGTTCCGGCTCAATTTCTTCTTCAGATAGTCGAAACGCGGGCCGCTCATCATTTTCTTCAAACCTCCCTCGCCACCCTTGCGGCAAACCAAATCCAACAACAGGACTCCTGTCGCCGATCCCAGTGATGCAGCGAGTGCGTAGAGAGGTAGATACTTGTGGTGCCTGATGACGAGAACGATCAAGAGCAGATCATTCCCGATGGGAAGGAAGAGAAAAGAGGAATCCAGGATTCCAAAAACGACAAGTCCGAACGCGCCAAGATGAAAGAGAAACGAAACAAGATCGCGGATGAAGGCGTGCATGCTCAATTGACAAGCCCGCCGAACGCGCGGGGACCAATCCGCTAAGCGTGCAAGTCGAGTTGACCGGTACTATCCGCGAAGCGCTCCGTCTGCAGGCCGACGCTGTTCATCAGATGGACAAACAGATTCGCCACTGGCGTATTCGGTGCGGATGTGATGTGCCGCCCCCCGCGGATCCCGCCTGCGTGACCCGCAAGAACCAGAGGCAAGTCGACATTGGAATGCGCATTACCATCGCTGAGCGCGCCGCCGTACAGGATCGCCGAATGATCGAGCAAAGATCCATCGCCGTCGGGAGTTGATTTTAACCGTTCGACGAACCACGCAAACAGCTCAGCGTGGAAACAGTTAATCTTCGTCACCTTTTCGATGAAATCGGGATGCCCGCGGTGATGGGTCAAAGGATGATGAGGATCGGGCACGCCAATCTCGGGATAAGTGCGCACGCTCCCCTCGCGGCCCAGCATCATAGTCGAAACGCGTGTCAGGTCGGACTGAAAGGCAATCACCTGAAGGTTGAACATCAACTTCACATATTCCGCATAGTCGAAAGGAATTCCGGAAGGCTTTTCCGAAGGCGGCGTCACCGGATCCTTTTCGGAAGAAGTGATTCGCACTTCCACCTCGCGAATACCCGTGAGGTACTCATCCATTTTGTGCCGATCGGCAGGACCTAAATCGGCCGTCAGGCGCTGCGTGTTCTCGGCCGTCTGATCGAGAATGCTCTTGCGGTACATCGCCCGCCGCGCGCGGACAGCGGCCGGAAGACTCGGATCGACCGTGCCGAAAAGGCGCTCGAACACGGACCGGGGATTTACTTCAACCGGAAGGGGTGTATCGGGATCCTTCCATGAAAGGCTGTTCGTATAAGCGCAACTGGAACCGGTGTCGCAATTGCCAACCATGCGGGAATCTTCGCAACCGATCTGCAGCGAAGGAACCCGTGTCTCCGCGCCCCAATGCTTTGCCGCAAGCTGGTCGAATGTCACGCCCGCATGCACATCAGCGCCGGCCGTATACTTCGGCGGCGTTCCAGAGAGAAAACTGCCCGACGCTTTGGCGTGCCCTCCGCCCTTAGCCTTATTGGCGGCATTATTGGCCAATCCGGAGAGCACAGTAATGTCCTGGCGGAACGGTTCCAACGGTTTCAGAATCCGCGTGAAGGCAAACTCGCTGCCCACTTCCGCCGGCTTCCAATCCTTCATCACGATGCCGTTGGGAACATACACGACGGCAACACGCCGCGCCTGATTCGCAAGCTTGGCGGCCATCGCCGGACGCATCGCGTCCAGCAACGGCAGTGCGATCGCAGCTCCCACTCCCTTCAGTAGAGTACGCCGGTCGATGTGTTTGCCCGTGAGGAACATTATTTTGATCTCTCTCCCATAGTAGATGCAATTTGAGCGGTCTGGCGAGCCTGCCTCATCTGGAACGGCAGGCTGTTCACAATTCCCATTACAAGCTGCGAGAATTTATAATCCTGCGATGCCAGTTTGTCCGTGATGGCAGTCACGGCAGGACGGTCGTACCGCTCCAGGCCGCGGCCCAGCGCGTACATCATCAGCTTTTCGGTCAGGCCGCGAACATAAGCGTCGCGATCATGACCGTTCTTGAGCAGAGCCTTCAGCTCGGCAGGTGTTTGGAACGACCGGCCATCAGGTAGAGAGCCGGATACGTCGAGCGGATTCTTACCGTCTTCCGTGCGCCACGCGCCAATAGCATTGAAGTTCTCCAGCCCGAATCCAAGCGGGTCCATGCGCGAATGGCATGATGAACACGTGGTGTTCTTGCGATGCTCTTCCATCTGTTGCCGCAAAGTAGCGGACTGTCCCGCCTTGCTTTGTTCCAACGGCGGCACGCCCGGTGGCGGCGCAGGCGGCGGCGCGTTGAGCAGGTTTTCCAAAATCCATTTGCCGCGAAGCACCGGCGAGGTGCGCGTCGAATACGACGACACCGTGAGAATACTGGCTTGCGCCAGGACCCCGCCGCCGCGTTCGCTTTTACTCACAGCCACGCGCCGGAACTCCGGTCCCGTAACGTCCGGAATGCCATAAAATCGGGCCAGGCGCTCATTGACGAACGTGTAGTTAGCGTCCAATATCTCCAGAACACTGCCATTCTGACGGAATACGTTATCGAGGAACAGCTCAGTCTCACGCCGCATAGCTTGGCGCAAGCCATCGTCGAATTGTGGGAAGCGTTCCAGATCCGGCCGGACCACCTCGATGTTCCTGAACTGCAGCCACTGTCCGGCAAAGTTTTCCACCAGCGCGAAAGACTTCGGATCCCGCAACATCCGTTTCACCTGAGCTTCCAGTACAGCGGGTTGACGCAGAGTGCCCTGACCGGCGGCGTGCAGCAGTTCCGCATCCGGCATGCTGCTCCAGAGAAAATACGAAAGCCGTGACGCGAGTTCATATTGGCTCACCGGCGCTGACGAACTCCCTGCCGGCGCCGGTTGATCGCGCTCGATCCGGTAGAGGAAGTTCGGCGAAACCAGCACTGCCTGCAAAGCCGTGGCGATTCCCTCCTCGAAAGAGTCCCCCTGCTTGCGCGCCAGGCTGACGAACCGGACAAACTGATCCACTTCCGCGGGCGTAACCGGCCGGCGAAATGCACGGCCCGCAAAGCTCGTGATGATGGGCCGGGCGCACGCGTCCTTGTGTTTCCCCGGAGCGTGTCCACACACGTAGACTTTGCGCAGGCTCTCCGGCGAAGGGCCGGCCGTCTGATTGAACGGACCGCCGATATCGAGCGATTCAAACCGGTTGTCGACACGAGTTTCAATCGCATCCGTCTTGATTTTGGTGCCGTATTTGCGCAGCGTTTCGATATCTTTTTCGGTCAATTTCCCGCGAGGCGAAATCAACGGTTCCGGAGGCCGCTTCGACGGTTCGGGCCCGTTGTAGGAAGGCGGGAGTCCATGGTAGGTCTTGAGATACGTCTCTGACAGCAGATGCTCGCCCGCCGTCACGCGAGTGCGGACTTCGACAATTTGCCCCTCCAGATCGGTGGCATCCACTTCAAACTCTTTAATCATCTTTCCGTCAATGAAAAGGGCGGGGTGCACAGGTTCGGACTGATTCGGGCGGTGTCCATTGAGCACGAGACGAAAATTGTATTCGGCATCTACTGGGAATCGATAGATAAAGTGAGCGGAGTGGCGCGTGCTCAAGCCTGAGAGGTCGTAATGGAAAAGATCCTTCGGCAAATTCCCTCTTCCGCGTGTTTCGTTAATGCGGACGGGCGCCGAAAAATGTACCGCGGAAGGTTTCAGCGTTTCCGGTCCGAACAGAGCAGTGCGGACCGAACGTTCCGCTGCATCGATATAATTCTCAAGCAGCGCCGGCGATAGATTCAAAGCATCGCTAATATTGTCAAAGCCAAACGCCGCCGTGTCGGCCGGAAAGCGCTCCGCTGGATGGATGTCGATGCCCAGCAGATCACGGATGGTGTTGTCGTACTCAGACCTGTTGAGGCGCCGCGCGGTGACACGTCCCGCCTCAGGTTTGACCATCCTGTCCAACCTGTCGAACTCGGCGTTCAGCCACTCGGTGACAGCAACAGTATCCGCTGCGTCCGGGTGAGGAACCGGCGGAGGTGGCATCTGCCCTGTCTTGAGCTTATCGACCACCTTCTCCCACAACTCGCGGTTCTCCTCGAACGTTTTCGCCGATTTCAGTGTCTTGAGGTCCAAATCGCCCGACTTGACGCTTGGATTATGGCAGGCCACGCAGTTCTTCTGAACAAATGCAAAGACGTCTGGCGTCCCGGCGCAGAGAGTTAAGGAACTGGCGGTCCCGACGATGATAGCTAACAAGCGGTTCATTGGTCTATAGGTAAGAGACTCCTCGGAGAACCGGAGAGTAACTCCTACAATTCTAATACTTCTGAACGCATGTAAAAGTTGCCATCTTGCAGGGGAGAAGTTCGCTTCCGGTCTAAACATGTGAAATCTGGCCGTTAGAAAAGAATGGCCCATTGCGTGCTTGGCCAAATTCGAGAGAACCGAGGCTCGGACCGAAAAGCACGAGACAAAGATGAACGACGTTTTTAGGCAGTTCGCCCGAATCGCCGCAGACGCTGTAGGCTCACCTGCTGCATTTCTACTTGGGGTTGCGGTGACGCTGATTTGGGCCGGAACCGGTTCGTTCTTTCACTACTCGGACAGTTGGCAGCTTGTGATTAACAGCGGTACATCTGTCGCGACATTTTTAATCGTGTTCCTGATTCAGAACACACAGAACCGCGACGCCAAAGTCATGCAGTTGAAATTGGACGAACTGATTCGAGCGGTGAAGCCTGCGCGGACCGAACTTGTCCAAATGGAATCTCTGACTGATGCGCAGCTTGAGGAACTTCGGCGCGAATTTCAGTCATGCCGTGACGAGGCCTCCAATAATCTTAAGCGGCTAGAGGAATCAAGAAGCCGGCGACTCCGGTCCGCTGCATCGACGGAAATCGAAAACCACTCCGGAACGCAGCAAGGAGATCTAATCCAATGAGATCCATATTCCTGATCGTCTTTTTCGTACTGCTCGTGACCTGGCTAATGGCTTGGACAACTCTCCACATAGCGAGCGGCCTCATCCACCTGCTTCTGGTTGTAGCGATCATTTCTTTGATTCTGCATTTCGTATCGGGTCGTAGCGCGGCCTAAGGGGTACAGGGATCAAAGATATGCCCAACCACTAACCAATCAAGGTAGATGGTCACACCCAACTACCTGCCGCATCCGGATAGCACAGCTCGCCTGCTAGCCTTGGTTAGGGCCACCGAAATCGCACGCACGAAACCAAATCCTGGCGTTCTGACGCGTGAACGGTTGGTGCACTCGTAATGAAGGCGTACGGCCATCCTCCACCAAGCTTCGCATTGGGAGAACGCTCGCACGCCCGAGTGGCGTGTCTGCATTGCCATCTTCGTCACGTAGAGCTGCCGCGTGAGATACAAGCTCTTCAGTGATTTGAGCAAGAAACTTGGGTGCGGTTTTCCCGCCGCAACCTTGTCGAAAGGGATTCGCCGTAACCTGCTTTAGTCTTGCTCGCTGCTCGTGCTCGACGATACGGCCGAACGGCCTCCCAATATTGGGCTACTGCGGCGAGTAGCTTCCAGATCGCCGTTTCCCTGCTTACGGATCGTATCGGCGCCCGAATCATAGCGCGGGTTGGAGAAAACCTGCCGATTCGGTCCAGATCACGTCGAGGCAGTCGTTGAGTTCGTGGCCGGAATCAAGCAACTGAAGACGCGCATTCGGATGGCTGGCGACAAATTCTTCGGAATACGATGCGGGTACAACCGTGTCTTGCGTGCCGTGGAAGATCAGTGCCGGTTGATGGAAATTTGGGGCGGCGGGATACTGAGCGCCATCCTCGACGAGTTGATAACCGATCTCGCGCATTCCGTTTTCGGAATAGTGAAAAACCGGCATCGAACCCGTGCGCTTCCAGGCTTCCACTTTCGCTTCGCCGAGACTTTGCGGCCATCGCTCGGTGAAGTAGAAGGCGGGCGCGAGCAATACCAGCCGCTCGGTTTCGGGATGCAACGCGGCATAAAGAGCCGCAAGGTAGCCACCCATACTCGAGCCGATCAATCGTACCGGTTCGCCGGCTGCCAGGTTTTCGATCAGCCGAAGCTGCCCGGTAATCGTCAGACCGTGAAAATCGCCTTGATCCATGATCGGAATTTCAATCCGGATTCCTTGCGCTGCAAACCGTTCCCTGAAATATTGGGCTTTGCGCGAATTTGGACCCGAAGCAAAACCGTGGAGATAGATGATTCTCACTTGAGCGTTTCCCAATTCTCGTAGCGATAATCATCCTCGACTACGAGGGACTGGCCGAGGATCTGGCGATGGATCACGTGTACCGGCAGAAGTGCGCCGAAGTTTGCCCAGCCATAGTCGACAGCAATGACGTCGTGCAGCTTACTGCCCTTCTCCTCATGCTCGGATGCCATGGTCACCCGCATAGGCAGCTGATCGGCGGTGCGGACCCACAATTCGCCCTCCAGCTTAGGATGAATCGCTTGGCCTTGGGCGAAAATAGTGGCTGTTCCAGGGCCATCGATCTGGTAGTATTTGTAAACCGTGGACGGAGTCTCGCCAATCTTGTCAGTACGCTGAAAGGCGAACTCGAATCGCTGGATGCTGTCGGGCGCGAAGAGCAGGATCATAGGGCTGCAGTCGGTTGCGACTCCGCGAAGTCCGTGCTTTTCGAAGGTCTCCAGCAGCCTGCGCCGTTGAGCATCATCGGCCGCCGACAGGCTCAGAATCAATTCGTTGAGCGATCCCACCGACTGTTTCGCTTCCTTGCCGTCCACGGAAATCACCTGCCTGACCTCCTGTAGAGATTGACCAGGGATCGCGACAAATCCATATCGGGAGATCACTTTGCGATGAATCAGGGGGGGCCACGGATCTTTCGGCTTGTGAGGATGCGCGGCTTTCTTCTCGTCCAAGCGTGTCTGCTCCAGCGTTTCAGTAGTCTGCAGTTGCGGCGCAGCCTGCGCGAATTTGCTGGCTTCCTGCTGCACCCGTTCTCTCATGGCACGTTGAATATCGCGGTTCTGTGACATGGCGGCGGAACACAGTATGATCAAAGTGAGCAGCCGGAAAGCCATGATTCGAGTGTAGCGTCTTAAGCCCGGTGGTCTGCCGGGGTCGGAGCGCCGGGACGACAGCATATTATAAGAGAGTTGTAGCCCAAGAACTGAGTTGCGGACCGCACTGGTCATCGCTAGAATCAATGAGTTTGGAGAATCTTTGGAGGATTCATGTCCGTTGAGCAGAAGGTGAAGCAGATCATCGTCGAACAGTTGGGGGTCGATGAATCGCAAGTCGATAATACAGCATCATTTGTCGATGATTTGGGCGCGGATTCGCTCGACATCGTAGAATTGGTTATGGCCTTCGAAGAGGCTTTCGACCTGGACATTCCGGATGAGGATGCCGAAAAAATCACAACCGTTAAAGACGCTGTTGCTTACATCGAGAGCAAAACCAAGAATAAGTAGCGTGTTCCTGCCTGGAGTTCTAATTTGCCTAGAAGAGTAGTCGTTACGGGAGTAGGTCTACTCTGTTCGGTCGGTTCTGGGACCGAGGAGAGTTGGAAGGCCCTTCGGGACGGCGTAAGCGGGATTGACACCATCAAGAGTTTCGATCCGACGGGCTTTGCTTGCCGAATCGCGGGCGAGGTAAAGAATTTCGACCCGTCCGTTTGGGTGGAAAAGAAAGAAATTAAGAAGATGGGGCGATTCATTCAATTTGGAATCGCCGCCGGCGAATATGCAATGTGCACCTCGGGATTGAAGATAACGCCGGAGATTGCCGAACGAGTGGGAGTTTACATCGGCAGCGGCATTGGCGGATTCGAAGTCATTGAACGCGAGCATAGGAATCTTCTCGAGAAGGGGCCGGGACGCATTTCGCCGTTCTTCATTCCGGCGACGATTATCAACCTGGCAGCCGGGCATGTGGCGATTCGAACCGGAGCCAAAGGACCGAATTCGGCCACAGCCACAGCGTGTACCAGCAGCGCTCATTCGATTGGCGATTCCTACAAGATAATCCAACGTGGAGCGGCCGACGCAATGATCTGCGGCGGCACCGAAGCAGCTATTACACCGATGGGAATTGGCGGCTTTGCGGCTATGCGCGCGCTTTCACAACGTAACGATGAGCCGCATCGGGCTTCTCGCCCTTGGGACAAAGATCGGGACGGTTTCATTGTCGGCGAAGGCGCCGGGATGCTGGTCCTGGAAGAGCTCGAGATGGCGCAGCGGCGCGGCGCGCCGATTATGGCCGAGATTGTCGGCTACGGGATGAGCGGCGATGCCTTCCACATTACCTCCCCGGCCGCGGATGGTGATGGCGCGTATCGAGTGATGAAGAACGCCGTCGAGGATGCCGGTTTGCGTCCCGATCAGATCGATTACATCAACGCTCACGGGACGTCCACCGACATTGGAGACAAGATTGAGACGATCGCCATCAAACGCGCTTTCGGCGAGCACGCATACAAACTTGCGGTCAGCTCGACGAAGTCGATGACGGGACATTTGCTGGGCGGCGCGGGCGGTTTGGAAGCAGGCATTACGGTGTTGGCGATTCGCGATCAGATTGCGCCTCCTACGATCAATCTGGAATCGCCAGATCCGGATTGCGATCTGGATTATGTGCCGAATCAGGCGAGACCGATGAGCATTCGCTACGCTCTTTCCAACTCCTTTGGATTTGGTGGAACGAATGGAAGCCTGATCTTCAAAAGATACGAACCGTAGCAAGATGCTGAAAGACTCTTTGCCGCTGATGAACGCGAATGAACGCAGATTGAAGACAAAAAGCTTATCTGCGTTCATCTGCGTTCATCTGCGGCCCAAAATGCTTTTTCGGCAACCTGCTAGATCGCAGACAGTATGAAAGTTATTGTTGCCATCAAACAGGTACCCGCTCGCGATTCGCAATTGCGGATCGACGGCGCAGGCAAGTGGATTGAATCTTCGGATCTCACTTTCGAAATCAACGAGCCCGATGCGTACGCTCTGGAAGCTGCCCTGCAGTTGAAGGAAAAGAACGGGGGCGAGGTCGTCGCACTGTGCGCGGGGCCTGCTGGAGCGGCTCAAACGATTCGCGAGGCGCTGGCGAAGGGCGCCGACCGGGCACTCCACATCGAAGAAGAGAAATTGTATTCGTGCGATACCCTTGCTGTTGCAAGGCTGCTAGCGAAGGCGTGTGCGGCGGAAAATCCGGATTTGATTCTTACGGGGTTGCAATCGGACGACCTTGGCTACGGCCAAACGGGCGTTGTCATGGCCGAGCTTTTGGGTGTTCCGCACGCGACCCTCATCATGGAAGTGGAAAAGAAAGACGGGTCGATTCGCGTGAAGCGTGAGTTGGAAGATGGATGGTTTCAGCACGTGGAGATGCCGCTGCCTGCGGTGCTGACGATTCAATCCGGCATCAGCAAACTTCGCTATGCCACGCTGATGGGAATCAAAAAGGCGAAATCAAAAGAGATCAAGCGGCTTACCGCCGGCGAGTTGGGCGTTCCTCTGCAATCGACCGTAACGGTCGAAAAAATTCACGCTCCGCAGAAGAACAAACAAACTCAACTGTTCGAGGGCAGCGCGAAAGAGGCTGCGGCGAAGTTGGTGGAGAAGCTGAAATTTGAGGTGCGGGTGATATGAGCGGCGTTCTGGTTGTCTTTGAGCCCGCGAACCGCATTTCTTACGAGACTGTTGCTGCCGCGCAGGAACTCGGGAGCGCGCTCGGCATTCCGGTTAGCGCCGCGATTCCGGGTTCAGACAGTACGGGCGATCTGGCCAGCAAGAAGCTGGAGAAAATCTATACCATAGATCATCCGGCACTCAAGATGTACACGCCGGACGGCTTCACGGCGGCGCTCGAACAACTCATCCGCCATGCCTCGCCGCAGTACGTGCTCTTTCCGCACACCTATCAGGTTCGCGACTATGCCCCGAAGCTTGCCACGCGATTCAATCAGGTTCTGGTGAGCGATACGATCAGCTTTCGAGTGGAGGGCGGCGCGGTGATTCTGGTGCGCCAGTTGTTCCAAGGCAAGTTGAATGCCGACGTGCGTCCGGGCGGCGACGGACCGTATTTCGTTTCGCTGCAGGCGGGCGCGTTTCGAGCTGATAAGGCGATCGCGGCGGATACTCCCGCCCCTGTGGAAGCTTTCTCCGCGAATCTTGATGCGAGCAAGGTTCGCAGTAAACCGGAAGAGCCTTTTCGCGAATCGCAACGGGCTGTGGATCTGAATGCCGCAGACGTCATTGTTTCGGTCGGGCGCGGCATCAGAGAGAAAGAAAACATCGCCTTGGTGGCAGCCCTGGCGCAAGCGATGGGCGCGGAACTGGCCGCATCCCGTCCGATCTGCGACAACGGATGGCTGCCCATGGAGCGGCAAGTCGGAAGCTCCGGGCAAACCGTGTCGCCAAAACTATACTTGGCTGTAGGAATTTCCGGGGCGATTCAACATCTGGTCGGAATGAAGGGCGCCAAGACGATTGTGGCGATCAATAAGGATGCGAACGCGCCAATCTTCGAAGTGGCTGATTACGGAATCGTCGGCGACCTTTTCGAAGTCGTACCTGCGCTTGTTGAAGAAATCAAAAAAGCCAAGGGTTAGCCGGAACTCAGGTTCCACTGTGCGATGACGCGGGTGTCGCGTTCGTAACCCAAGCGGCTCAATGATGCGGTGCCGAGAGCAAACAGGCGCGCATCCTCAGGCGGCAGATTCAACCAGCACGTGGTTAAGATCCGAAGAATGTGGCCGTGAGCGAACAACGCTACGTCGCCTCGCGTTTCCAGTGCACGTTCTATCACGGCCCGGCCGCGCGCGGCGACTTGCTCGATGCTTTCACCGTGTGGCGCTCCATCCCTCCAGAGGTCCCAATTCGGTGCGTCTCTGTGAATTTCATTCGTCGTACGTCCCTCGTAGTCGCCGTAGTTCCACTCGAGAAGGTTCTGCTCCAATTGCATGGCGTCGCCGAATCCTGCCAGGCGGCACGTTTCCGCCGCTCGTTGCAGAGGACTGGACAGCACTAGTGAAAATTCATGCCCGCCCAGGTAGCTCCTGAGCGCCATTGCTCGCCTCTTTCCCTCCTCAGTTAGCGGGATGTCAGTGCGTCCCGTATGCGCACCGGAGCGGCTCCATTCCGTCTCGCCGTGGCGAATCAACCAAAGCTCTCCAGGCATTCTTGGATTATCCTTTTCCGGCGAGACGATAGCACTCGCGGGCAATTTCCCAGTCTTCTTCAGCGTGAATTACCAATACGGGAATAGCCGACTCGCGGGCTGCAATGTTTTCGTCCACCGGCGATCCGGCGTTCTTTGCGGCATCCAATTTGAGCCCAAGAAACGCGAGTTGGTTGCATGCCGCCTCACGAATCGGCCCGCTGTTTTCTCCTACGCCTCCGGTGAAAACCAATACATCCAGACCACCCAAAGTTACGAGCATTCCGCCGATTTCGCGGCACAGACGATGGGCGTACATGTCGAACGCCAGTTTTGCGCGCTCGTTGCCGGCGGCGATCGCTTCCTGAATGTCGCGCATGTCGTCAGAAATTCCAGAGACGCCACGCAGCCCCGAGTGCTTGTTCAGAATATCATCGAGCTGATCGGCCGAATACCCCGCGTGGCGGAGCAAGTAGATGATGATGCCGGGATCGATGGAGCCCGAGCGTGTGCCCATCATCAGGCCCTCCAGCGGCGTGAAACCCATCGTCGTGTCCACGCTCTTACCATTGCGGATTGCGGCGAGCGAGGCCCCGCTGCCGAGATGGCACGTGATCATGCGCAGCGAAGCTGGATCACTCCCGACAAGTTGCGCCGCGCGGCGCGAAGCGTATTGGTGGCTGATACCGTGAAACCCGAAACGGCGAACGCCTTCCTGTAGCCAGCCGTATGGGCCCGGATATATATAGGCGGCGGCCGGCAGCGTGGCGTGAAATCCAGTGTCGAAGACCGCCACTTGGCGGACCGCCGGTCCAACTACCTGATCGATGGTGGCTATGGCTTCCAACTCGAACCGATTGTGCGCGGGGGCGAATTCCACCTGTTTGGAGATTGCATCGCGGACCTCGGGAGTCAACAATTCGCTGTTACGGTGCGCGATGCCTCCGTGAACAATCCGATGTCCCACAATATCGATTTCGCGCGCGCCGGAAATGACCTTGGTTTCGCCTGTCCAGAGGGCCTCGAGCACCGGCGGCAGTGCGTCTACGGGCGCCTGCACCGGAATCTCACGCTCGGTCGTAGTGCCCTCCACCCGAAAGCGGATTTTGGCCAGGCCGGACCGCTGGTCCCACTCGATGCGCGCTTGCCACGTGGGCTGTGGCGCGTCGCCGGACAATGCGTCGTCAGACAGAGTGTGGAACCAGCATTTGAAGCTGCTGGAGCCGCCGTTCAGTACGAGTGTCCTCATATCGCCGGCTACCCTGGCCAACGCCAGTCGCGAATCTCCGGCATGTCGTCACCGTAGCGTGTGACATAGAGCTTATGGTCGACCAGTTTATTTCGCAACAGCTGCTTCGTGTGCGCGGCGACGCTCTGGAGGCTCGGCACGCGATCGATCACATCGCCAGCCAAATGGAAGCGATCGAGATCGTTCAACACGGTCATGTCGAAGGGAGTCGTCGTGGTGCCTTCCTCTTTGTAGCCGCGAACGTGAAGATTGTCGTGATTCTTGCGGCGGTACGTCAGGCGGTGGATCAACCATGGATAACCGTGGTACGCAAAGACGACAGGCTTGTTGGTGGTGAAGATCGAATCGAAGTCGTGATCGCTCAATCCATGCGGATGTTCCGTCGACGGCTGCAACGTCATGAGGTCGACTACATTTACAAAGCGGATTTTCAGATCCGGTACATTCTTCCTGAGAAGATCAACCGCGGCCAGCGCTTCCAGCGTGGGCACATCTCCTGCACACGCCATTACTACATCGGGGTCTGAACCATGGTCGTTACTGGCCCAATCCCAGATGCCGATTCCCGCCGTGCAGTGTTGAATGGCCGCCTCCATCGACAGATATTGCAAGGCTGGCTGCTTACCGGCCACGATGACGTTCACATAGTGCCGGCTGCGCAGGCAGTGGTCCGCGACCGAGAGCAAGCAGTTCGTATCGGGTGGCAGATACACGCGCACGATGTCGGCTTTTTTGTTCACAGCGTGATCGATGAAGCCCGGATCCTGATGGCTGAAGCCGTTGTGATCCTGCCGCCACACATGCGACGTGAGCAGGTAATTGAGCGATGCGATGGGCCGCCGCCAGGGGATCTTTTTTGTAACCTTCAGCCATTTCGCATGCTGATTAAACATCGAATCGATGATGTGAATGAAGGCCTCGTAGCATGAGAAGAATCCATGCCGGCCCGTTAAAAGATATCCCTCCAGCCAGCCCTCGCACATGTGCTCGCTCAGGACTTCCATGACGCGCCCATCGGGCGTAACGTGGTCGTCGTTGGGAAGGATTTCGGCGGTGGATGTCCTATCCGTCACTTCGAACAACGCCGTGAGCCGGTTCGAGGCCGTCTCGTCCGGTCCAACGACGCGGAAGTTGCGGGAGTCGGCATTCAGCTTCATCACGTCGCGCAGCATTTGCCCCAAGACGCGAGTCGCCTCCGACAGTGTAGTTCCCGGTGTGGGTACATCGACTGCATAGTCTCGAAAATCCGGCATGCGAAGGTCTTTCAGCAGCAGGCCGCCATTCGCGATCGGATTGGCGCCCATGCGCCGTTCGCGTTTCGGTGCGAGTTCGGCCAATTCTGGAATCAACTTGCCGTTCTCGTCGAACAACTCGTCCGGACGATAGCTTCTCATCCACTCTTCGAGTTGTTTCAAATGATACGGATTGGAGAGATCATCAATCGGCACCTGGTGTGCGCGGAACGTTCCTTCCACTTGTTTTCCGTCCACTACTTTGGGGCCGGTCCACCCTTTTGGCGAACGCATTACGATCATCGGCCAGACCGGGCGTTTTGAAAATCCGTGGTCCCGAATGTCCGTTTGAATCGCGCGGATTTCGTCGAGCACTGCGTCAAGAGTGCCGGCCATCGCCTGATGCATCAGCGCGGGATCGTCACCCTCGACAAAATACGGGTGATATCCATAACCATGCATCAGCTCCGTCAGTTCGTCCTTGCCGATGCGGGCTAGCACCGTGGGGCCGGCGATTTTGTATCCGTTCAAATGCAGAATCGGTATCACCGCACCATCGTGCGCCGGATTCAGAAATTTGTTCGAATGCCAGCTTGCGGCCAGGGCGCCCGTTTCCGCCTCGCCGTCGCCGATGACGCAACACACCACCAGATCGGGATTGTCGAACGCAGCGCCGTACGCATGCACCAGCGCGTAGCCGAGCTCGCCGCCTTCGTGGATGGAGCCAGGCGTTTCCGGCGCAGCGTGACTCGGAATTCCCCCGGGAAACGAGAATTGCGTGAACAGCCGCTTCATGCCTTCGCAATCTTGCGAGATATTCGGGTAAAACTCGCTGTAGCTTCCCTCGAGGTAAGTGTTGGCCACCATTCCCGGACCACCGTGTCCCGGCCCGCAGATGTAAATCATATTCAGGTCGCGTTGTTTGATCACGCGATTGCAATGCGCATAGATAAAGTTCAGCCCAGGCGTAGTGCCCCAGTGTCCAAGCAGCCTCGGCTTGATGTGCTCATGGCGGAGCGGTTGGGTGAGAAGCGGGTTGTCGAACAAATAAATTTGGCCAACGGAGAGATAGTTTGCCGCGCGCCAGTAGGCGTTGATCTTGCGAAGCTCTTCGTCTGATAGTGGATTTGGATGAATGGGCCTTGGCATGATTCGTTCCCTGCTAATAGAGTCGCAGACGGCAGAGAATGATTCGCTTTAGCAACGTGAATTTCGCGTTAAATCGGATGAGTGTCTACTTTGTTCTCCAGCGGAAGCTGAGAGCGGAGGTAGTTGTAGAGCGCCTCGAGATCGTCCGGCGGTAGCTTGGAGAGGTTCTCCCACGGCATGACGGTGAACTTCTCTGGGTCGGCCGGATCGATCGGTTTTCCAGTGTGGCTTCGATGCTTGTAGAATCGATCCTGGAACCGTTCTAACGTCCAGTCGCCGATGCCCGTCGCTTTGTCAGGCGTGATATTCGCGCTCACGACAGTGCCCATGGTGGTACGGAACTCCCGGCCGCCGCCGAATTTCCTCGAGTAATCCAGTTGTCCTTTCACCAGCGGCGTATGGCACGCCTCGCATGATCCGATGGTCGCGAGGTACTCGCCATAGAGCGCCTGGTTACTCTTCGGCGGAGTCTGATCCGGCTGCGTGACGGGCTCCGGTACACCCTTCACCATCAGCGATATCAGGAATTTTATTTGGGTCCTCGGCAATTCGTGGCGCACCGGCGGCAGGGTGTTCAGATAAGCCACAAGCGACTGAACGTCATCGTCGCTCATATGGCGAAAACTGGTATACGGCATGATGGGAAAGAGCATGCTGCCGTCGCGGCTGATGCCTTCGCGAATAGCGCGAATCTTCTCGCCGTCTGTCCATTTCCCGATTCCCGTGTCCGGGTCGGGAGTGATGTTCCGCGCTACAACTGTCCCTGGCCCCTCCAGAACGGGGAAGATCTGTCCGGCCCCGTGTTTGCCTTCGGGAACGGGAAAATCGTAGAGCTTCATATCGTGTTCCGAGTGACAGCCATCACAATCGCCGAGGTTATAGATGTATTTTCCACGCTCGATGCGCGAAGCGCTCATGTCAACTTTGATGTTCGAAGGGGGCGCCGATTGCGGCTGGCGAAAATACAGATACGCAAAGATCCCGCCGGCAAGACAAACAATCACAAGCAGGGTGATTCCGACGATTTTTTTCCACATGGCGAATGTTCAATGTTAGTAAATCAACCGCAAAATGGCAATCGCCAGGCGGGATCGCGTAAACTCCAACTCATGCCCTCTTCGCTGAACGTCAAGCTCAGCCTCATGATGTTTTTGAACTACGTGATTTGGGGTGCCTGGTATGTGACGCTCGGCACTTATCTCACCGCCACACTCAAGTTTTCAGGAGCACAGACGGGAGCCGTTTTTGGCACCACAGCCCTGGCCTGCATGATCTCGCCATTTTTTGTGGGCCTGATCGCCGACCGGTTCTTCTCCACCGAGAAAATGCTCTCTGCGTTGCATTTGATCGGTGCGGTTTTTCTCTATCTGGTTACCAAGACCACCACTTTCGCCGGCGTCTACACTTTGCTGCTGATCTACTGTCTCTGCTATTTCCCAACCATTGCGCTCACCAATTCGTTGACGCTGCGGCAGATCAAAAATGCGGGCAATGAGTTCCCAATGATTCGTGTTTTTGGCACGCTGGGATGGATCGTGATCGGGCTCACGGTGGGCGGCTTGAAAGTGGAAGCCACAGCGACCCCGTTTTTGCTCGCCTCCGGAGCCTCGCTGGTGATGAGTCTGTTCTGTCTGACCCTGCCACACACGCCGCCGGGAGACAAGGGAAAGCCGATCTCGGTGAGCACCGTACTCGGCTTAGATGCGCTCGTGATGTTGAAGGAACCATCGTTCCTCGTCTTCGTGGTCGCATCGATTCTCGCCTGCATCCCGCTGACTTTCTATTTCTCGTTCACAAATGCCTACCTGAATGACGTCGGCGTAGTCAATGCAGCGGGAAAGATGACGTTGGGACAAGTTTCCGAGGTTGTCATGATGCTGCTGATGCCGTTCATTTTCCGCCGGTTCAGCGTGAAGGCGATTCTGTTGTGGGGCCTGATCGCGTGGTCGGTGCGGTACGCGCTGCTTGCCGCTGGAAACGCGGGCAGCGGGGTATGGATGTTCTATGTGGCCATCGCGCTGCACGGCATCTGTTATGACTTCTTCTTTATGACGGGCCAGTTGTATACGGACCAGGAGGCTCCGCCGACTCTGCGAGGCGCCGCGCAGGGCTTCATCACGTTTCTCACCTATGGCGTCGGAATGTTCGTTGGATCACTGCTATCTGGTGTTGCAGTGGATTATTTTACGACGACCGACGGCACCACGGTCATCCGTAACTGGCACGGATTCTGGCTGAGCTCCAGCGCCGGCGCTTTTCTGATTCTGCTGCTGGTGGCGGCGTTTTTCCGGAGCAAAAACAGGATTCAGACGGACTGATTACATCAGCTCAGCTTGCCGCGAACCTTTTCGCTCAGCGCCTTCCCATCCACGCGCTTGCCGGCCAGTTTCGCCTGCGCCGCCTTCATCACCACGCCCATCTGCTTTGAAGACGTGGCGCCCGTCTCGGCCATGGCCGCGGCAATCGCTTCGTCGATCTCCGCATCCGTCGCTCCCGATGGCATGTAGCTCTCAATCATCTTCAGCTCGGCCTCTTCCTTCTCGGCCAGTTCGGCGCGTCCGCCCTTGCGGAACATGTCGGCCGACTCCCTCCGCTGCTTGATCAGCATGTTGAGGATCTGCATCTCGGTCGCTTCATCGAGCGGCTTCATTGCGTCGACCTCATGCTTCTTCAGTGCGGTCTTCATCATCCGCACCGTGCTCAGCCGCGCTTCATCTTTAGCCTTCATGGCTTCCACCATGTCTTTCTGTATCCGTTCGAGTAGTGGCATGACGTTTGCTATTCTAAAAGTTCAAATACTCCCATGCATATTAAGAAACAAAGGCTGCTCACTCCAGGCCCAACCCCTCTCTATCCGAAGGCGTTGCAGGCCATGATGGGTTCCGACATCCATCATCGCACCGAAGATTTCCGGAACCTCTATAAGACCGTTCTTGCCGACCTTAAGGAGGTGATGGGTACGCAGAACGACATCCTCTGCCTCGTTGCCTCGGGCAGCGGAGCCATGGAGGCATCGGTCACCAACCTTTTTTCGAAAGGCGACAAGGTGATTGTATGCTCGGCGGGTAAATTCGGCGAGCGTTGGGCCGAAATTACAAAGGCCTTTGGTCTGGATTCAGTGGTTCTCAGTACCGAATATGGCGACGTGATTTCCGCCAAGGCTGTTGCCGAAGCACTGGCCGCGAACCCCGGTACAAAGGGTGTTTTTGTGCAGGCCTCGGAGACGTCCACCGGCGCGTCCCACGACATCAAAGGCATGGCCGAAGCGGTGAAGAAGACTGCCGCAATCCTGGTGGTGGACGCCATCACCGGCCTGGGCACGCAGACTCTCGACATCGACGGGTGGGGTATCGACGTGGTGATCGGCGGCTCCCAAAAGTCGTTCATGATTCCTCCCGGACTTGCGTTCATGTCGCTCAGTGCGAAGGCGTGGGCTCTCGGCGAGACGTCCAATCTGCCGAAGTATTATTTCAATCTGAAGAAAGAGCGGAAAAACGCGGCTAACGGCGAATCGAGCTGGACGCCGGCAACTTCGCTGATCATCGCTCTGGGCGAGACGCTGAAATACATCAAGTCCCTCGGCATGGACAAGCTGATCGACAATGCACAGTTATTGGCGAAGGCGACTCGCGAAGCTGCGACAGCTCTTGGTTTGGAACTGTTCTCGCCGAAATCCCCTGCTGCTTCTGTAACCGCGATTCGCGCTCCGAAGGGTCTGGATTCCAGCGTCATCGTGAAGGAATTCCGCAGCAAATTTGGTTCGATCATCGCTAACGGCCAGGGCTCGATGAAAGGCCAAATCTTCCGCATCGCGCATCTCGGTTATTTCGACTTCCCCGATCTGTTCGCTATGGTCGCGGAGCTGGAATTGATTCTCGCGGCCAATGGCATTCCGGTAGAGTTGGGTTCGGGTGTCGCCGCCGTGCAGAAAGTCTACGCTGAAGCAGCCGGTCTTAAAGTTGCCAAGAACCAGCCGGTCACGGTCGGCGCCTAGTTTTGTCTCGACAGGATCGTCATGAAAATTCTAATCGCTGAACCTGTGTCCTCCGCAGGACTTGATTTGTTCAAAGCTCATCCGAGCTGGGAAGTGGTTGTCTCAAATCCGAAAGAGTATTTGGAACACCTGCCCACAGCGGACGCGCTACTCGTGCGCAGCGCCGTCAAGGTGAATAAGGATGTGCTGGCCAAGGCGCCTAAGTTGCGCGTGATCGGCCGCGCCGGCGTTGGCGTCGACAATGTCGATCTCAAGGAGGCGACGGCGGCGGGCGTGTTGGTGATGAACACTCCGGGCGGTAATGCGATCTCAGTCGCCGAACACACTGTGGGACTAATGCTCGGCCTGGCTCGCTCCATTCCGCAAGCCAGCGTCTCTACGAAGAGCGGCAAGTGGGAGAAGAAGAAATTCCTGGGCAGCGAGTTGCGCGGAAAGACGCTGGGCGTGATCGGACTGGGCAGCGCGGGCCGCGAAGTTGTAAAGCGCGCCAAATCGTTCGAAATGAAAATTATCGCCCACGATCCTTATGTCAGCACGCAGGCCGCCGCTGACGTTGGGGTTGAGAAACTAGTCGATCTCAGCACTCTTTATGCGCAGAGCGATTATATTACGCTTCACATGGCGCTGACTCCCGAAACCGAGAATCTGCTCTCGGCAGCGGCGTTTGCCCAGATGAAGGACGGCGTCCGGATCGTCAACGTTGCACGTGGCGAATTGATCGATGGCGAGGCGTTAAACGCAGCAATTGCCAGCGGCAAAGTCGCGGGCGCTGGACTGGACGTATTTCGCAAGGAACCACCCGCTCCGGAAAATCCATTGCTGGCACAGGAAAATCTCATCGCCACTCCGCACATCGGTGGTTCGACCGAAGAAGCGCAGGAGATTGTCGGCTTGCGCATCTCACAACAGGTGATCGAGTATCTCATCACCGGCATTGCCATCAACGCCGTTAACATGCCGGCTCTCTCGCCGGATCAATACAAAGCGCTCGGTCCCTATGTCGATCTAGCGGAGCGTCTTGGAAATTTCGCCGCTCACGTTTCCACCGGCAATCCGAGTTCGGTCCGCATCACCTATTTCGGGAAGATTGCGGATAGCAACACAAACCTCCTTCGCAACGGCGCCGTGGCCGGAGTGCTGAATCGTTCGCTGTCCCGAAAGGCGAATCTGGTGAACGCTCTCCAACTGGCAACCGATCGCGGGTGGACAATTCAGGAACGCAACGAAAAGCGCATTAGCCACGCCGATACCATCCGCATCGAACTGGATTCGGACTCCGGAACCACCACCGTCGAAGGTGCAGTGGTGCTCGACAAGCCGCGCCTTGTTCAGGTCGACGGCATCTACTGCGAAGCGCCGCTCGCCGGTCATCTCACTTTTCTGAAGAACGAGGATGTTCCCGGCGTCATCGGTTATCTTGGCAATGTGATGGGCCGCAACGGCATCAACATCGCAAATTTCTCACTGGGCCGCCAGGATTTGACTCCCAGCGAGGACACCCCGCTCGAGGCTGTCTCCGTCATCGAAACGGATCAAGTAGTGCCGGACGCAGTCCTGGTGGAACTTCTGAAGAATACCGCCGTGCGAATGGCGCGGTCGGTGGAATTTACGAATTAGACCCCAGGGCCTCAGTACCACTTTAGGCCCTCGGTACTATTCGGTGGTGGAGCATTGGCTCTGTATCTAAAGTTCTACGTATTAAGCGTATATTTCTATTGACCCAGTTGGCACATTCCCGTTAGCCTCTTAAGGGGCAGAGCACCATCTCATTTACGCAACAAGAGTTCAAAAAGGGGCACTAAATCATGCGGGATTTGCGTGTCGGTTTCGTTCATACGGAAATCGATATTGGGTTAAACCTCATTAGGATGGCCGAAGTCTCTAACGGGCAGGGACGAGGTGATCGTGGCAATACGGCCCGGCAGAAAGCCGAGGCTGCCTATGCCCAGGCTCTCCGTCTCATGCAGGAGTTGAGCCCCGAAGATACCGAGCTGCTGAATACTCGCTTGGAAGGTTTTCGATCCGCACTGGATCGCATGCCATCTGCGCTCGAAGCCGTATAGAAGATTGCTCAGGACGGCAGAACCACGACGGTCTCCGCCGCCGGCAGCGGCACTTTGTGCTCGCGGAATGCCTTTAGCAATCCTAGGCGGACCAGCGATTGCACGCCACCTTTCTGAAGTTGATCGGCGACGTTGACGATCAGTTTGAACTGAAGCGAAATCGCCGTCACGCCCGGGTCGAACAACACAACCGGAGTGGGATCGGCCAGGACACCGTCCGTCTTTTGCGCTACCTCCAGTGCGAGGTGTACTACCTGATCGGGATCGGCATCCATTCCGGTGTGGACCGTAATTTCGGCCGCACAACGCCGGTCAGGCAGGCTGTAGTTCGTCAAGATACCCGACGTGATCTTTGTATTTGGAATCACGATCGTGTTGTTAGTGCCCGTGCGGACCCGGGTAGTGCGCCAGCCGATATCGGTAACGATGCCTTCCTCGTTTGACGATAACCGGATGAAGTCGCCCAAACGGATTGGCGCCTCGATTAGGATATGTACTCCGGCGAAGAAATTGGCAAGCGTGTCCTGCAGCGCCAGAGCTACCGCTAATCCGCCGATCCCTAATGCTGTGAGAACCCCTCCGATGGCGATGTTGAAGTGATGCAGCAATACGAGGACGCCGATGGCCAATACAAACACGCGGGTCAGCGTGCTGGACAATCCGGCGACGGCGAAGGGCATCGCATTCCGCTCACCATACACGCGCAGCATGCGCACAGCGATCGAGGCCGCAGCCAGGCTGATGCTGATGATCAGGAACGCCGCAATTAATTGGGCGATAACTGCCTCTTGTTTTTGGTTCAGGTTGGCGTAGTGGAGCGAGATCTCCAAGGCGGCCGCCAGAGACCAGAAGACCGAAGGTAGACGAGTGACATCTATCAGCACATGCGCGAAGGTGAGATGACTCTTGGCCTCGCGTTTTACGATTCTGGCAACGACTTCACGCACTGCCAGACAAGCGGTCAAACCAATGGCGAAAATGGCAAACGGCGTGGCTTTTTCGATTAAAATTCCTGGTTTTTCGGCAAGAAACGTCGCGAGCGCATGCACTCACCCATCTTCGCATGGAGCCGTTTTTGGGGTGTCAGCCTACAACATGTTCTAACCTGGAAGACGCGTTTGCTGGACCTTCAGCAGCAACGCAACTTCATTCCGCGGCAGACTCAGTGCGGCCGCAATCTGCTCCGGCCGCTCGCCACGCCGGAACATGTGCGCCGCCTGGACGCGCTTATTCAGATTCATGCCGGACTTGGCAGAGGCCGGCGGAACAAGACCTCCGGCCCGTTCATCCAAGTCCTCTACTCTCTTACCGAGTTGCTCGAAACCCAGCTCGAGCCGGTCGTACGCTTCCTGGAGGAGAATTTTCTGCTCCTTATTCTTCACCTGCGATCGGCGGATCTCGCGTTTCGCAGTGACGAACAAGACGAGACACAGTCCGAGGTTCAGGGCGATGAGCCCATAGAGTGGCAATAGTTCAAGACGCAAAGGTAAATGCATGAAGTTTCCTATTTGAGAGTTCTCAACCTTTCCTGGCGGCTGATGATATGGTCGATCCGGACACCGTAGTTTCCTTCCACCACGACGACCTCGCCACGGGCGATCACGCAGTTATTGACGATTACCTCCACCGGTTCGGAAATCGATCGATTCAATTCGATCATGGACCCGGTCGTCAATTTGATCACGTCCTTCAACGGCAACTGCGCGCGGCCGAAGGAAACGCTGACCGGCAGTTCAACATCCAGCAGCAGATCCATGGTGCGGGCAGGAGCCGGCGCCGCCGGTGGAGACGGTTGAGCCGCGCTGGCTCCCACGGCCATGGTTTTGGCCGGCTCAGGTTTGGGTGGATTTAACGCATCGGCCAGAGAAGGACTGAAAGACAGCCAGATTTGAGAGCGAGATTCTCCGGAGATTTCGATTTTAGCGTCGACAGCCGCCGGACCCGGAAACTGTTTCCCCGACGGGCAACTCACATCGCGGTGAAGTTTGGAGCCGAGTGCGGATGCAAGCGATCCGAGTGCCTGCTGAATCGTCTCCGCGTATGTGCTGCGGGACTCCTGCGAAGTCGGCTCGACGCCGACGGCCCTGAGTATGTATCCGCCAAGCGCCAGCAAATCTGTCTCGGTCGACCCGACAGAGACGGTGGCGCCCGCCGGAAATGAAAGGGGCTGCTCCCACCACCCGAGCTTTTCGGACGGTCGTTCCGAGGTAAGTGAAGCCTGAATTGCTGGCGTATCTCCGGTCATCGCTTCCACTGCTTGCGATAGGCCGTCGCGCAATTGGTCCAATAGCCAGCTTGCGTTATTTTGAGCCGATTCCGTTGCTCCCATGGCTCGCTAACAGCCCTTCTTCATCGGCCAACGTTTCTCGATATACGAACGAAGACGCAATATTGCCTGCGACTTCAGTTGAGACACCCGCGATTCGTGGAGTTTCACTACTTTGGCGATTTCGCGAAGCGTCAACTCCTCATGGAAATACAGACTGAGCACCGTTCGCTCGATATAAGGCATCTTGTCGAGAGCCGTTGCCAGCAGCTTTTCCAGCTCCGATCTCTCCAGCAGCCGGGAGGGCCAATTCTCTTCATCATCGGAGATGTACTTGAGCAGATCGCGGCCGTCTTCATCTCCCGAAGCGCATTCCAGACTCCCCAGGTTCACACCCCGAATGTCCACCAGCCATTCGTGATACTCCTCCATCGGCACTCCAAGCTGTGCGGCGATTTCGTCTTCTGTGGGCGCACGGTGAACACGCTGTTCAATCACAGCGATAGCCGCTTCAATCTGCTTGGATCTCTTGCGCTGTTGCCGCGGCGCCCAATCCAACCCGCGCAGGCTGTCCAGGATGGCGCCACGGATCTTGTATTCGGCGTAGGTCTTGAGTTTTACGTTGTGGCTGGTGTCGAATCGGTCGATTGCGGAGATCAATCCGATGATGCCGGTTGAAATCAGGTCCTCCAGACTGACATTCTCCGGCAGACGCTCATGGATGCGGCGCGCGATCAGACGCACCTGCGGCAGGTGCTCCATGATGAGCCGCTCTCGCTCTTCCGCGCTAATGTCAATTGCCTGGTACGGATTCATGATGTACGCCTTTATGCCGCTGCGGCCGCGGCGCCCCCCACTAACTCACCCACCAGAAGGCTGACCAGCCGCTCCCTGGTCGCTGGTTCCAGATCTTCGGGTATTTGTTGGCCGGAACACAGGAACGAGACCGGCCATCCACTTCGAGCAGTTTCGTTGAGAATCGGGCCGAAGGTTTGCGTCTCGTCCAACCGGGTGAACAGCAGCCGCCGTGGCCGAAAAATGGAAAAACGGTCGACGACGCCGGCAAGATCCGCCGCTTTCATGGACGCCGACAAAACCAGGTGCACGTCGATCTCATCGTGACTCGCGAGAAACCGCGCCAGCGGACCGGCGTTCTCCATGTCTTTCTGGCCGTAGCCAGGTGTATCGATCAGAATCAGGTCCTTGTTCTTGTTCTCATCGAGCGCGGTTGCAAGTGCGTGCGTGGTTTCCAAGGTTTGAAATCCGACACCGAGAATGGCGGCAAATGTGTGCAATTGATCCGCCGCGGCGATGCGCTCAAGATCAAGAGTCAGCAGTTGAGTGGGCTTGCGCTCGTTGAGCCCATATTTCACCGCGAGCTTGACCAGTGTCGTCGTTTTGCCCGCGCCGGGCGGTCCGACCAAGGCGACGATCCGCCTTCCCGCCCCAGCGTTGCAACCGAGCGCCGGTTCCACCGGGCAGAGCGAACCGATTTCGTCGAGCAATGCTAACCGGAGCGCCTCTGGCCGGAGGGAATCGCCACGCGTGCGGAGCGCGCTAACAATGCTATTTGCGACGCCGGCGTCAACATCGTTGGCGATCAGGCCGGAAAAAATTCGGACGAGCATCGGGCTAGCCAGCAGATTGGAGCACGACACGGTGCGGGCGCGCCCAAAGCTCTCAGCCATCCGTTCCACCTGTCTCCGCAACTCGGCGATCTCCTCTCCGAGACGGTCTGTCCCGAGGTCAGGCAAACGAAACGCCGCCGGAGAATCCGTGCGGGCCAGTTTCTGTGACTCCGATGGTGCGGCCGCCTCCTCAGGTGGGCAGGCGAAGACGACTTCGTACTCGCCAAGATGACGCGCTTCCGGCGGCGCTTTCCGCGAATTCATGAGCATCGCTTCGGGCCCGAGTTCCTGCCGCGCCTGGCGAACTGCCGATTCCACGCTCACCGCAAAATAAGATTTGATCTTCATCTCGTCCCGTCCTAACGAATCGTCCCCAATGAAATTACTTTGATCCCGGCCGGCACCTCGGTGTGGGCCAGCACAAAAAGATTCCCAATCGTGTTCTCCGCGATCTGCCGAAGGAAGAAGCGGGCGCCCGATGTGGCCAGCGCGACCACCGGTGTTTCCGGCGTGCCGACGACCTTCTGGATGGCCTCCACGATCTCCCGGATTTTCTGCGGCGCCAGGTTCAGGTTGCTCATCGTTTCCGAGTGCTCCACGGCGCTTTCAATGGCATGCTCGATCACGGGATCCATGAAGTAGGCCTGCAGATCGCCTTTCGGATTCAGATAAGGCTTCACCACCATGCGCCGGATCGACTGCCGCACATATTCGCTCAGTAGGACAGTATTCTTGGTAACCGCTGCCGCCTCTCCGAGCGCCTCCATAATGGAACTCGCGTCCCGAATTGAAACGCGTTCTCGAAGCAAATTCTGCAAAACCTTCTGCACCACTGCAAGAGAGAGCAATTTCGGGACCAAGTCCTCCACGACCTTCGGGTTGTCTTCCGTTACTCGATCCAGTAGCTTTTTCGCGTCCTGCCGTGAGAAGAGTTCGTGCGCGTGACGCCGCACTAACTCGCCGAGGTGAGTGCCGAGGACACTGATCGCATCGACCACGGTATAACCCGCACTCCGCGCCTGCTCGGCCTGCGCGGCCGGAATCCACAGCGCAGGAATGCCGAAGGCTGGTTCGCGCGTCGGATTTCCCTGAATAGTCGTCAAAGGAGCCTTCCCGGTCTGAATTGCTAACTCAAAACCTTGTGGGATTTCGAAGCGAGAAATCTCAACTCCTTTTAGAGAAATAATGTACTCCCGTGCCCTTAAAGAGAGGTTGTCCGTCACCCTAACCGGGGGTAGGAGATATCCGAGATCCGTTGCGAGCTGCCGGCGAATGGCCGCAATCCGTTTGAGTAACGGAGAATTGGCGCCTCCATCAACAAGTTTCACTAAACCTAGCCCGACCTCCACCGCCAGAGGCTCGATGCGCAGCAGTGTCTCAACATTCTCCTTAGTTGGCTGTTGGGCAGGTTGGTCGCCGAGTTGACCCGTGGCGACATGTTTTTTCCACAGCCGCCAGCCGGCATAGCCTACTCCACTGCCCAGCAGCAGAAACGGTACGGTGGGCAATCCTGGAACCACGGCCAGGACGCCCAGCACGCCGGAAGCGAGCAGCAGTGGCTGTGGTTTTGAGAACACCTGCTTGGCAAACTCGGTGCCGATCTGGGTCTCCGAGCCTCCGCGAGTGACGATCAGGCCGCCTGAGATCGAGATCATGAGTGCGGGAATGACGGTCACGAGACCATCCCCGATCGTGAGGACTGTATACGTCTGGAGCGCGCGCGTTAGTTCCATCCCGTGCTGAAAGACGCCGATCAGGAAGCCGGCAATAATGTTGATGCAGGTAATCAGGATGCTCGCTACCGCGTCGCGCTGCGTGAACCGCGAGGCGCCATCCATGGCGCCGTAGAATTCCGCTTCGGCGGCCAGTTGCTTGCGGCGGAGCTTGGCCTGTATTTCGTCGATCAAGCCGGCATTCAAATCGGCATCGATGGACATTTGCTTACCGGGCATCGCGTCGAGTGTGAATCGGGCCGTTACTTCGGAAATACGCACCGCGCCGTGATTGATTACGACATATTGAATGGCGATCAGCACCAGGAAGATCACCACTCCGATGATGTAGTTGCCTCCGACCACAAAGTTGCCGAACGCCTCGATCACTTCGCCGGCCGCGTTAGTTCCGGAGTTGCCGTTCAGCAGGATCAAGCGCGCGGAAGATATGTTCAGCGCCAGCCGGAACAGCGTTAACAATAGAAGTGTGGTTGGAAAGACGCTGAAATCCACCGGCTTAATGATGTACATGGACACCAGCAGGACCACCACGGACATGGTGATATTCGTACTGATCAACACGTCCAGGAGGATCGGTGGCAGAGGCATGATCATGGCCAGCACGATCGCCATTACCCCGAGTGGAATGCCCATTTCCGTCCAAGGCAGACTACGCAACCGCTGAAAAACGGACGGCTCAGCGGGTGCGCCGGTCTTCGGCGCCCGAACAAGTTGCGATTCAGTAGTAGCCATTCGTTAGTCCTGCCCCGGAAGCTTACCCATCAGCCGATAGATGTAGGCCAACACTTCGGCAACGGCGCGATAGAGGTTCGACGGAATTTCCTGGCCGATATCGGCTGACGAGTAGAGCGCCTGTGCCAGCGCAACGTTTTCGACGATTGGTATTTGGTGCTCGAGCGCTTTGGCCCGGATTCGCAGCGCCAGGTAGTTCTTGCCTTTCGCTACAACGGTCGGAGCTGCCATCGCACTGGAGCGATACCGGATGGCCACGGCGTAGTGCGTCGGGTTCACGATGACGGCCGTCGCCTTTTCGATCTCCTTCATCATCTTGCGTCGAAGCAGATCGCGCTG
>Ga0105237_10001227_pt1 | contig 34155 bp, 23 predicted proteins | sample KBSC24metaG_FD_81520 | JGI IMG/M metagenome (GOLD analysis project Ga0105237, IMG submission 81520) | Corn rhizosphere microbial communities from Kellogg Biological Station, Michigan, USA - KBS C2-4 metaG | ecosystem: Host-associated > Plants > Roots > Rhizosphere > Soil | place: Michigan, USA... | reverse complement strand
CGCTGCGCACGATCGGCGAGCGGCCGCATGACGGCTTCCGCAGCTACAACAGCATCAACATGCACCATGACGACGGCATCTCGCTCGACACCTATGTCGACTGGATCGAGAGCGCCGGCTATCCGGTGCAGCGCGTCGCCGACCATGCCGACTGGCTGCGGCGCTTCGGCGACAAGCTGCGCAACCTGCCCGAGGCGCAGCGCAACCGCTCCTCTCTCGCCATTCTCGGCCATTTCGCCGAGCCCCACGAACCGCACCCGCCGCGCGTCAGCAGCGCGCGGTTCGAGGCGGCGGCGGCGGGGGTGCCCCACGTCACGGAGGCCTTCATCCACAAATATCTGGGCGACATGGTCGCGCTCGGCCTGATCGACGCGCCGGAGACGGCGCGGGTCTCGAGCGTCGCGTGACGGCTCAGTCGACCAGGCGCCTGCGCAGGCGCGCGATCTCGGCATCGCTGAGACCGAGCGCCTTGCGCATGTAGCGGTCGATCGAGCCGTAGCGCTGCGTGACCGCATCGAGCGCGGCCTCGATATAGGCGGGATCCGCCGCCCACATCGCCTTCTGCGTGGCGGCCGGCATGGCGAGCAACGTCGCCGCGCTCTTCCCGCCGACCGGCGCGCCGGGCTTGCCCGAGGTCTGCATCGGGGCCTGGGGCAGCAGCCGCTCGGTCAGGTGATAATCGGCCACCACCGTGGCGCGCGGCACGCCGAGCGCGGTGAGCAGCAGCGCGGAGGCGACGCCGGTGCGATCCTTGCCCGCCGTGCAATGGACCACCACCGGCTGGTCGCCGTCGGCGAGGCCGTGGAAGAACGCGGAATATTCGGGCGCGTAGAGCGTCGGCATCCCGGCGTAGAAATGCCGGATCACCGCGCGCACCTTCGCCGGATCGCCACCCGCCCGCTTCATCGCGACGATCGTGTCGCCCATGTCGGGCTTGGGCGATCCGTAGGCGACGGGCGCGGGCGCCGGCCAATTGTCGGGCTCGGCCGCGCGCTCCTCGACGGTGCGCAGATCGTAGACATGGCCGACGCCGAGCGTCCCCACCCTGGCCCAGTCCACCGGGGTGAGCGCGGCGAGCTTGCTCGACCGGAACACGATGCCGCGTTTCACCATGCCGCCGGACGCGGTGCGATACCCGCCCAGATCGCGGAAATTGGGCGCCCCCGCGAGGCCCAGCGCATGATCCTCGGCACGGACGGCGTGCGCCGGCGCCCTGGCGGGCACGGCCACGGGCGAGGCGGCGGCCGCGAGCAGCGCGCCGACGATGATGCTGCGTATCATGAGGATACTCCTGCCCCTCGCCGGTGACGGTTCGATGACGATCAGGCCTTGGTGCTGACCGGCGGGCGCAGCACGATCTCCTGGATGTTGAGCGCGATCGGCTGCTCCATCACGTAGCGGACCATGTTGGCGATGTGCTGCGGATCGGACAGCACCCGCTCGGTGCCGGGGCCGCCGAATTCCAGGCCCATGCTCTCGAATCCCCGGGCGAGATGATCCAGCGTCTCGGGCAGGAAGCCGCGGGCGAGGTTGGTGGTGAAGCCGCCGGGCACGATCGTCGCGACCCGGATATCGTCCTGCTCCAGCTCCTCGCGCAGCGTATCGCCGATCGCCAGCGTCGCCTGCTTGGTGACGCCGTAGACGCCCGGCACCTCGAAGCGGGCCTGCACCGATCCGATGTTGATCAGGTGGCCGGGCCTGCCATGCCCGCGCATCGCCTTCACCGCTGCCTGGCACCCCTCCAGCATCGCCATCACGTTGATGTCCAGCATCTGCTGCCAGCGATCGACGGTGCCGTCCATGATCGGCTCCGGATACATCACGCCGGCATTGCTGATCAGGCCGAACAGATGCGGGTGCGTGGCGCCGACCTCGGCGATCAGCGCCGCCAGCGGCCCGCGCCGCTGCAGGTCCATCGCCGCGACCCGCGCCGGCGGCCCGCCGGCCGCCGCGATCTGCCGCGCGGTTTCCTCCAGCTCGGCCTGCGAGCGGCCGATCAGCCAGAGATCGGCGCCGTGCCGCCCCAGCTCCACCGCGATCACCCGGCCGATGCCGCTCGACGCGCCCGTCACGATCACCGCCTTGCCCGCGAAACCGCCCGCCATGTCCGTCTCCTCCATTATGACCGGGCCTTGCGCCCATAGGTGTCGAAGCAGGCCGCCGCCTCCGGCGTGGCGCAGGCGGCCATGAACAGGGCATTGGCCTCGGCATCCGCCGCTTCGCCCGCCCGCTCCCGCGCGAAATAGCGCTTCACCGCCGCCGCCTGCGCGGCCGGCAGCGCGGCGAGCCGGCGGGCGATCGCGATCGCCTCCGCCAGCGGATCCTCCGCCACCGCGTCGGCCAGCCCGATCGCCGCCGCCTGCCGGCCGTCGAGCGTGTCGATCCCGAAGCTCAGCCGCCGCGCCGCCACGCGCCCGACGCGCAGAGTCACCGCCTCCAGCCCCCAGGCGGGGAACAGGCCGATCGGCACTTCGGGCAGGCCCCATTTCGCATCCGCCGCGCTGACGACCACGTCGCACGCCGCCGCCAGCGTCAGCCCGCCGCCGATCGCGAAGCCGTGCACCGCCGCGACGATCGGCGTGGGATGCGCCGCCATCGCGCGCGCCAGCCGCCCCGAATCGGCTTCGAAGGCGGATCGCGCGGCCGCATCCATCGCCGCGAGCCCGGCCAGGTCGCTCCCCGCGCAGAAGCCCCGCCCGGCGCCGCGCAGGACGATCGCGCCGATCCCCGCGTCGCCGGCCGCCCGATCGAGCCAGTCGAGGCAGTGATCGACGAGCGCGCACGACATCGCGTTGCGGCTGTCCGGCCGGTCCAGCGTCAGCAGCCGGACGCGCGCATCGCCATCGTCCGCATCGATCCGGATGGTATCGTAATCCGGCATATCATCTCCAGGCTTGCCGCTTTAGCGGGGTTGCGCGCCGCCGTCTCGCACGACGGCGCGGCTGGACGCATTGCGAAGCGTATCGGACGATCTGCCATGGACGCCGCGCCCGCCCACCGATAGCATCGCCACGACAAGGGAGAGAGTCGAGCGCGTCGACTGCGTGCGAACGGCGCGTCCCGTCATCCTGACGAAGGTCGGGATCCAATCCGCGCGGCGGGAGTGGCCGACCTCCGCCGGGATGACGACCGGGCGTGTCGCGTGCATGTCCGCGCGATCGGCACCATCTCCGGGGGAGAGAGGATGGACGGCGCCCGCCCCACCGACACGCTGAGCGAGGCGCTGCAGCGCGACTTCCATGTCGCGGATGCGGCGGTGGCGCTGATCGCCCTCGGCGATGCGCCGCTGCGCGTGGCCCGGTCGGCGAGCCCGCGCCTGCATCTGGTGCTGGACGGCGCGGTGACCGTCTCGTCCGATGGCCATCCGCCCGAGCGGCTGGGCGCGGGCGACGCGATCCTGATCTTCTACGGCGACGCCCACCGCCTCGCCGCCCGCGACGGACGGGAGGGCCGGGAGATACCGCTCCCGCCGCTGGCGGGCACGCGGATCGAGCGGATCGACGCCGCCGGCGGGCCACGGCGCGCGGCCGTGCTCTCCTTCCAGATCGAGCTCAGCTATGTCGCGCCAGCGGCGGCGGCGATCCGGGCGGGGCCGCCGTTCAGCCCGCTGCGGCGCGATCCGGGCGACGGCGAATCCCCGGCCTTCCGGCTCGATCCCCACCAGATCGAGGCGGCCTGCGACGGCCCGGGCGGGCGCGCTTTCTGCCTGGCATTGGCCAACCTGCTGATCGTGCACGGCGTGCGATCGATGTACCGCGCGCAGTGGAGCGACGGGCAGATGGAGGTGCGCTCGCCGGCCACGCGCCGCATCTCCGCCGCGGTGCAGGCGATCGAGGCGCATCCGGAACGGCCCTGGACGGTCGCCTCCCTGGCCCACGGCGTCGGCATCTCGCGATCGAGCTTCGCGGCCGCCTTCCGCGAGGCGCTGGGCGTGGCGCCGCTCGCTTATGTCCGCCACGTCCGGCTGGAGCGGGCGCGGCGGATGCTGGAAGGGGGCGGCCTGTCGGTGACGGAGGTGGCGCGCCGCTCAGGCTATCCCCTGCCCTCCTCCTTCGCGCGGGCCTTCGCCCAGCGCTACGGCCGGCCGCCATCGGGCCGCGCCTAGTAGTATGCTACTTGACCATCATCTAGCATCCGGATGATAGTCCGGCCCGGAGCGGGGCGCACGACCCCGGCCGGGAGAGAGCGATGGACAGCGACGTCCGCCTGCACCTCAGGTCCTGCGCCTTTTGCGAGGCGGCCTGCGGCATCCGCGTGACCGCCGATCATGCGACGCGTGCCATCCTCGACGTGCGCGGCGATCCCGACGATCCGTTCAGCCAGGGCTTCGTCTGCCCCAAATCCTATGGCCTCACCCAGCTCCATGCCGATCCCGACCGCCTGCGCCGGCCCGTCCGGCGGCGCGGCACCGACTGGGAGGAGATCGGCTGGGACGCGGCGATGGACGAGGCGGCCGATCGCCTGAAGGCCGTCCAGAAGGCCCACGGCCAGCACAGCATCGCTTATTATCTGGGCAACCCGTCCGGCCACAAGGCGCCGTTCCTGCTCTACGGGCCGCTGCTGATCAAGGCGATCGGCTCGATGCAATTCTACACGCCCGGCACGCTCGATCAGATCCCCAAGTTCGTGAGCGCGGCCTACATGTTCGGCGGGCCGACCATCCAGCCGCTCGCCGATCTCGATCGCACCGATCATCTGATCGTGATCGGAAACAATCCGGTGGTGAGCCAGGGCAGCATGATGGTGGCGCCCGGCATCCGCCGCCGGATCGAGGCGATCCGCCAGCGCGGCGGCAAGGTGGTGGTGATCGATCCCCGCCGCACGGAGACCGCGCAGATCGCCGACGACCATGTCGCGGTGCGCCCCGGCACCGATGCCTATCTGCTGTTCGCCATGGTGGACGTGCTGGCCGGGGAGGGGCTGATCCGGCTGGGCGCCGTCTCCGGCCACGTCAAGAATCTCGATACGCTGGTGCGGCTGGCGCGCCGCTTCCCGGCCGATCGCGTCGCCGCCGTCACCGCGGTGCCGGCCGACACGATCCGCCGCCTCGCCCGCGAACTGGCCGCCGCGCCCACCGCCGCGATCTACGGCCGCACCGGCACCTGCACGCAGCGTTTCGGCACGCTCACCTCCTGGCTGATCGACGCGCTCAACACGATCACCGGCAATATGGACCGCGCCGGCGGCAATCTCTTCTCCGGCGGCGGCATCCCGATGGGCGTGCTGTTCGAGGACAATTGCAAGGACGGCGTCTTCCCCGTCGGCCGCTGGCATTCGCGCGTGAACAGGCTGCCCGAGGCGATCGGCATGCTGCCCACCGCCGCGCTCGCCGACGAGATGCTGGTGCCGGGCGAGGGCCAGGTGCGCGGCTTCGTCACGCAGGCGGGCAACGTCGTGCTCTCCAATCCCAATGCCGCCAAGCTGCAGCGCGCGCTGTCCGGGCTGGAGTTCATGCTGTCGCTCGACATCTACATCAACGAGACGACCCGCCACGCCGACATCATCATCCCCGGCCCGTCTTATGCCGAGCACAGCGATTTCGCGGCGGTGACGGCCTATGAGACGATCCGCAAGTTCGTGAAGTGGGGGGCGCCGGTCTTCGCGCCCGAGGGCGACACGCCGCACGACTGGCAGATCTTCGCCGGCCTCGCGGCGCGGATGCGCGGCATCTCCGTCGCCGAGATCGAGGAGGAGTATGTCCGCGAGCTGCTCGGCATCGCGACGTCGGCCGGCCGGCCCGAGGCGCACGGCGTGCCGATCGAGGAGGCGCGGCGGCTGATCGGGGACGAGCCGGGGCCGGACCGCATCTTCGACATCCTGATCCGCGGCGGCCCGATGGGCGATGCCTTCGGGCGCGTGCCCGACGGCCTGACGCTGGACAAGGTCCGGCAGCATCCCCACGGCCTCGATTGCGGCCCGCTCGACGCCGGGATGATCCCGGCGGTGCTGCGCACGCCCGATCGCCGGATCGATCTCGCCCCGCCCCCGATCACCGCCGACGTGCCGCGCCTGGAGGCCGAGATGGCGACGCTGGAGAAGCCCGGATCGATGCTGATGATCGGCCGGCGCGACATCCGGTCCAAGAATGCCTGGATGCACAATGTCGAGCTGCTGGCCAAGGGCAAGGATCGCTGCACCCTGCTCGTCCATCCGGCGGATGCCGATCGATTGGGCCTCGCCACGGGCACCCGGGCGCGCGTGAAGACCCATATCGGCGAGCTGGAGGCGCCGGTGGTGGTGAGCGACGAGATCATGCCCGGCGTGGTCAGCCTGCCGCACGGCTGGGGCCATACGATGAAGGACACCCGCCAGCGCGTCGCCAACGCCCATGCCGGGGTCAATGCCAATGCGATCATCGACGAAAGCGATCTCGACGTGCCGTCGGCCACCACGATCCTCAACGGCGTGGCCGTGGAGATCGAGGCCGTCGCGGCCTAGCGCGGATCGATCGTCCGGCGTGCCGGGATGATCACCCTCCCCTGCCGGGGGAAGGCCGCATGGATCGCCGCGACTGGCGCTTTTTCCACCAGATGTAGAATCCGCTGACGCACATCGTGGCCGTCGCGAATCCGAGCAGGAAGACGAAGGCGGTCCCCGCCGGGCCGATCACCTCGCCGCTGTGCAGCGGGTACAGCGCCCGGCTGGCCTTGCGGCCGGCGCTGTCCGCATAGGGATCGTCCGCATAGACGAAGCGACCGGTCCCGCCCGCGACATACAGCGTCACCGGGCCCAGGCCGCGATAGGCGACCCGGCCGCTGCCGGTGAACATCACGCCGTAGAGATTGCGATCGGGCAGATAGCTGATCGAGGCCGGGCGCCATGCCAGACCACGCTGCATGGCCGTTCGCTCGGCCGTGGCCAGCGCGCCCCGGAAGCCGGCGGCATCGGGACCGGGAACCTTCGGCGCGGTCTCGTCGAACGGCGACGGCCGCGCCGGCGAGACGGCCGACAAAGCGGGCGAATAGACTTCGTCGAAGAAGTTCATCGCCACTGAGGTGAAGGCGAGCACGGCGAGCCCGATGAACAGCCAGAGCCCGCTCGCCCGGTGCAGGTCCAGCATCAGCCAGCGCAGCCGGGCCTTCCAGTCGATCGCCCAGCTGCGTTTCCATTTCTTCCAGAACGGCCCGCGCAGCGGCAGCGTCAGGTACAGGCCGATGCCGTTGCCGATGAGCCAGCCGAGCGCCATCACCCCCATCAGCCAGCGGCCCCAGCGGCCCGCGAGCAGCGTGTAATGGAATTCGAACACCCCGGCGACGATGTGCCGCCGGTCCCATCCCGGGCCGCTGGTGCGCGTGCCGACGAGACGGCCATCGGCGGGATCGAGAAACGCCTGGTCGAAGCCGATGGGTGACCCGCCCGCTTTCGCAGCCACCGTGACGGCGATCGTGCGCCCCGGCGGGATGGCGAGCGGGACGCTGGTTACCCGCAGGCCCGGATACGATGCCTCGAAGCGCGTCACCGCATCGATCGGCGAAAGCGCGTTGTGGACGCCCGCAACGCGAAACAGATCAGGGTTGAGCGCCGCGTCGATCGTCTGGTCGACGCACAGCAGGCACCCCGTCACCGCCGCGAGGAACAGGAACAGCATCGAGCCGAGCCCGAGCCAGCGATGCAGGCTCGTCCAGAACGGTAAGCTCTTCGCCCTGCTCATCGCGATCCCTCGCCTCCCCGGCGGACAGGCAAGGCTAGAGATGCGCGTCGAAGAAGGCGAGCACGCGGCGCTGCACGTCCTCCTGGTGCGCGGGCTCGTGGAACCAGTGCGGCTCGCGCGGGTAGCGGACCATCTCGGCATCCTTGCCGAGCAGCTTCAGCCCCCGGTAGAATTCCAGGCCGAGCGTGATCGGCACCCGCGTATCCTGCTCGCCGTGCAGCACCAGCACCGGCGTGTGGACCTTCTCCAGCATCCGGGCCGACGAGCTGCGGTCATAATCGGCGATATGGGTGGTGACGTCGCCATAATAGCCCAGCGTGAAGTCCGGCGTGTCGGTGATCCGCGCCATCGCGGTCAGGTCGGTCGGCCCCGCGCCGACGACGGCCGCCTTGAAGCGGTCGCCATGCGTCACCGCCCAGGCCGACATGAAGCCGCCATAGCTCCACCCGCCGATGCCGAGCCGCGCCGGATCGGCGATCCTGCGGGCGACCAGCATGTCGACGCCGTCGAGCACGTCCTGATAGTCCATCCCGCCCCAGTCGTTGCCGACCGCGCGGGCGAAATCGGCGCCCTGCCCGTCCGATCCGCGCGGATTGGGCAGCAGCACGACATAACCGTGGCTGGCCAGCATCTGCGCCCATTCGTGCCAGCTGCCGAGCCAGCCCGCCCACCAGGCCCATTCCGGCCCGCCGTGGATCTGCACCACCATCTTGGTGGGCGTGCCCGGCACATAGCCCGGCGGCGTCACCAGTACGCCGTAGACGGTCTGGCCGTCCTTGCTGTTCTTCCAGCTCACCTGCTCGACCTTGCCGAGCGTCCATTGATCGACCTGCGGGTTGATCCGGGTCACCGCCCTGGCCTTGCCCGCCTCGACCGTCCAGACGTCGGCGGGGCGATCGGGGCTCGACACCGGCACCGCGAAGCGGCGCCCGTCATGGCTCATCGTCCAGTCGGACGCCTCGCCGTCGAACGCCGTGATCGGCGTGACATGGCCGTCCCTGGGATCGAGGCGGACCAGCCTGGAACGGGTCTGCTCGAAGGAGAGCGCCAGGATCGAACGGCTGTCGGGCGCCCAGCGATATTGGGTCAGCTCGCCGGGATAGCTGTCCGCCAGCTTCGTGACCGCCCCCGTGGCGACGTCGATCACGCGCGGCGCGACGCTGATGAAGCCTGGCGAGAGGATCTCGCTGACCAGCAGCGAGCGGCCGTCCGGCGACCATTTCGGGCCTTCGGAGACATGATCGAACAGCGGCCGGCCGATCGCGCCGGTCGCGGCGTCGAGGACCACCAGATGCGAATGGTAGAAGAAGTCGTTGATGCGGGTCGTGCCGGTGACGCGCAGCGCCAGCCGCGTGCCATCCGGCGACCAGTCCATCGCGCCGACATTCACGCCGTCGGGCGACACCCGCCGGGCGGAGTGGCTGGCCAGATCGAGGATCCAGAGCCGGGTGAAATGGGTCGGCTTGTCGACCTCGATCCAGTCGCGCTTCGCGGCCTTGTCGGCTTTCTCCTGCGCGGTGTCGGGGTCGGCGCTGAGGAAGGCGATGCGCGTGCCGTCCGGCGACCAGGCGATGTCGCTGATGTCGTTGGGCAGCGCGGTGAGCGGCACCGCCTCGCCGCCCGCCACCGGGATCAGCCAGATCTGGCGCGAGGGCTCGCTGGCCCCGTCGGCCGGCACCGGCGGGGTCGCGTCGCTGGGCTGGCCCGGCGTCGCCGCCGTCACCGTCCTGAACGCGAAGCCGGTGTCGGCGCCGCCGGACAGCGGATTCTTGCGGTTGGAGAGGAAGGCCACCCACTGGCCGTCCGGCGACCAGCGCGGGCTGTCGTCCGCCCCGGCGCTGACGATGAAGCGCCGCGCCGGCCGGCTGCCGTCCGCCGGCACGGACCAGATCGTCGAATGCTCGGGATTGAAGGTCGAGACCTGCTGCTGGACGGTGAAGAGGATGGTCTTCCCGTCCGGCGCGATCTCGGCCTCGCGCATGTCGTGCAGCGTCATGATGTCGGCGGGCGTGATCGGCCCGCCGGCATCGGCGCCCGGCTGCGGCGCCGTCGCCGCGATCGAGAGAAAGGCGGCGGCGGCGAGCAGCGCGGGCTTCATCCTCACAGGCTCCAGTCGATCCGCAGGCCGTAGGTGCGCGGCCGGACGATCGAATAGGCCGGCGCCGTCTGGGCCGAGAAGGGCCCGTTGAGGATGCCGTATTTGTTGGTGAAGTTGTCGACGAAGCCCGTCAGGCGGAAATGCTCGCGCAGCGTGACCGACACGCGGGCATCGAAGATGTTGAAATTGCCGCGCATCACGTCGGTCTGGAACGCCACCGGCGCGCTCGAGAGATAGCGGTGGGCGAGCTGGACGGTCGGCTTGCCGGGCACGTCGGTGAACTCATAGTCGATATTGTTGGAGATCGACCATTTGGACGAGCCGGGCAGGCGCGTGCCGGACGGATAGCCGACGCCGTTCGGGGCGAAGGCATAAGGCAGCACCGAGGTCAGCTCCGCATCCTCGTAGGTGATGCTGGTGCTGAGCGAGAGCTGACGGGTCGGCCGCACGGTCGCCGCGATCTCCACGCCGGTCACGTTGGCGGAGGACGCGTTCTCCACGAACGAGAAGAATTGCGGCGCCGGGCCGAATTCGCGGGCCTGGATGTTCTTCCACACCATGTCGAAGACCGAGACGTCGGCGATCAGGTGGCCGTTGAACAGGGTCGCCTTCAGGCCGGCCTCGTAATTGTCGACCTTGTCGCTCTTGTAGCTGGACTGGATGCTGGGCAGCAGGCCGGCATTGGGGTTGATGCCGCCGACCCGGTAGCCGCGCGAATAGGTGAGATAGGCGAGCAGGTGGCTGTTGGGCCGCACGGTGATCGACGCCTTGGGCGTGAAGCCATGCTCCTTCTGGTTGACGTGGCCGGTGAGATCGACCGGGCTCGCGGCGAGATAGCTCGCCATGTTGTTCACGTCGCCCTCGGCGCGGGTGCTGTAATAGCGGCCGCCGGCGGTGATCTCGAGGCCCTTGACCGGCTTCCAGGTCGCTTCGCCGAAGATGCCGAAATCGGTGTTCAGCGTGTTGGTGAGATAGGCGTAGATCCGGTCGTTCGGCGCCAGCGCGGAGGCCGGATAGGGCAGTGTCGGATCGGGATTGGCGGTGAGATAGGCCTCGGAACCCGGCGCCCACATCTGGTCGAACGAATATTTGGTCGAGCGGATGTAGCTGGTGCCGATCAGCCAGCGGAACGGGCCATCGCCCTTGGAGGCCAGCCGCGCCTCGATCGTCTTGATGTTGGCATGGGCATGGGTGTCGTCGAAGGCGACGTTCGGGCCGCTGAACACCCCGAAATAATAAGGATCGGTGAAGCGGGTGAAGTTGGTCTTCTTGTCGACCGAGCCCAGCACCGAAAGGTTCGCGAAGTCGCCAATCTCCTGGTCGAGCCGCAGCGTGTTGAGGAAGAAGCTGGTCTTCTGCGGCTCCGCCAGGCCCGTGGTGCGGGTGTAGGTGTGATCGAAGGAGATGTAGGTCTGGTCGTCCAGCTTGCTGTCCTGGTACATCCCCATGTAGGTGATCTTGGTGCCGTCGAACGGCGTGAAGACCACGGAGCCGCGAATGCCGCGCGTGCGGAAATCGTTGGTCGCCTTCTTGGGCGGGGTCAGGCCGATATTGTCGATATAGCCGGCATCGAAGCGCTGCAGCGCCATCACGCGGACGGCGAGCTTGTCGCTGATGATCGGGATGTTGACCATCACCTTGCCGGCATAGTTGAGCTGGCCGGCGGCGTTCTTCGTGGAGCCGATCAGCCCTTCCCCGGCGAGATCGAACTTGGAGGCGTCGGCCGTCTTGACGACATAGTTGACGACGCCGCCGAGCGCGGAGGAGCCGAACAGCGTGCCCTGCGGCCCGCGCAGCACCTCGACGCGATCGAGATCGAAGGTGTCCACGTCCGGGATGACGATCGGGAAGTTCGGCTCCTGGACGTCGAACTCGTTGATGTAATAGCCGACCGTCGTCTGGCCCTGCTCGTGATAGGTGGTCGCCGCGATGCCGCGGATCACGACTTCGGACACGCCCGGCTGGTAATCGTTGAACACCACGCCCGGCAGGCGGGCGATATAGTCGCCCAGGCTGTTGGCGTTCATCTTCTGGAGCTGGTCGCCGCTGACCGCGCTGATCGGCGCGGCGATCTGGCGGACGCTCTCGTTGCGCTTGGTCGCCGTCACGATGATGTCGGCGCTGTCGGCCCCGGTCGATGCCTGCTGCGCGAGCGCCGGCGTCGCGGCGGTGATCGCCAGCATCGCGGTGCCGGCCAGCCAGAGAATCCCACGGTGATAATGTTCGGTCATGATCGAATCCCCCTCTTGGTCGATCGGCACCTTCCTCCGCAGGAACCGCCGGCTTTGCCGTCCGGTTTGCCGATCGCGACTGTGTTTGCCACGTGCGCTGCAACGCAGCATGCGCGTCACAAGAATGTAGCCTATCGGGCCGCCCATGGCCGGTCTAGCGACTTGTTCTGTTCACGTAACCAATTGCTAGAAAAGAGTTTTATGCGCCTCCAACCTGCACTTGTGCGGCGGACCCGATCAAAATCCGCACATTGTTCGGTGCGCGGGCGCAACATACATTCAAACTCGATGTTCGCGTCGCACGAAAAAGCGCCTAACCCTGGTCCGTGGGGAAACGGACAATCCAGACCATGACACGCATCGCACGGCGCGCCCGCGCTTTCGCTCGCCCGGATCTCGCGAAGCCGGCCATGACAGGGACAATCGGAGGTATGACGTGGCGCTGACCCAATCGGACGCCTGGACGATCGGCCGGCTCGACGCCCACGACCAGGCGGCGCTCGTCCGCACGGGCCAGGTCGCGCCCGATGCGCTCGTCGAAGCGGCGATCCTGCGCATCGAGGAGGCCGACGGCGCACTGCACTGCGTGACGCATCGCGCCTTCGACCATGCCCGCGCGACCGGATCGACGGGGCCGGCCTCCGCCCCGATGGCGGGCGTGCCGACCCTGCTCAAGGCGTCGCTCTCCTATCCGGGCTTCCCGCAGACATCCTGCTCGCGCGCCAAGAAGGACGTGGTGGCGGACCATGCCTATCCCTTCGCGCAGCGGCTGGACGCCGCCGGGCTGGTGCCGGTGGGCATGTCGGCGATGCCGGAATTCGGCCTGCTGTGCAGCGGCGAGCCGCTGCTGACCGGGCCGGCGCTCAACCCCTGGAATGCCGGGCGCACCGCCGGCGGGTCCAGCACGGGCGCGGCGATCGCGGTGGCGGCGGGGCTCGTGCCGGTCGCCCATGCCAGCGACGCGGCGGGCTCGATCCGCGTGCCGGCGAGCAATTGCGGCGTCGTCGGCTTCAAGCCGAGCCGGGGCGCGAACGTGCGGGCCCGGGCCCATCACCTGATCGACGACCTGCTCTGCAACGACAGCCTGATGGCGCGCTCGGTGCGCGACGTCGCCTGGGGCGCGCGCTGGGAGCGGCCCGCCGCGTGGCATGCCGCCCCCGCCCCCGGCCGGCCGCTCAGGATCGCGCTCGATCTCGCCGGCCTCGCCGGCCAGCCCGATGCCGAGGTGGCCGCGCTGATCGAGCGGACCGGCCGGATCTGCGCCGGGCTCGGCCACCAGGTCGAGATCGCGACGACCCCGATCGACCGCCCGGCGCTGCGCGCCGCGATCCTGACGCTCTGGCCCTATCTTGGGGGCGAGCTGGTCGATGCCTATGGCGCGCTCCGCCCGGACGTGCCGATCGGCGACCTGCTCGAACCCTGGACGCTGGGCCTCGCCCGCAAGCGCGAGTCGATCGAGCCCGAGGCGCTGGCGGACTGCTACAAGGCGATGGTGCTGGGCGGGCAGGCGATGGCCGCCTTCCACGAGACATGGGACGTGGTGCTGTCGCCGGTCACCCGCAACCCGCCGCTGCCGGTGGGAGCGATGGCGCCGACGCGGCCGTTCGACGCGCTGTGGGCGACCCTGTTCGATTATGTCGACTATACGCCGATCCACAACATGCTGGGCCTGCCCAGCCTCACCCTGCCGCTCGGCATGACGGCGGACGGGCTGCCGGTCGGCTCGCTGCTCTCCGCCGCGCAGGGGCAGGACGAGCTGCTGCTCGCGCTGGCCGCCGGGATCGAGGCGGCGGAACCCTGGGCCGATCGCTGGCCGCCGACCGTGCCGGGCGTCGCCTGACCATGGCGGGCCGCCGCGCGCCGATCACGGTCCGCAAGCCGCTCGACGCGGTGCGGAGCGACGCCGCCACCTCGGGCATGCACCGCGCGCTCGGGCCGATCCAGCTGGTGCTGATCGGCATCGGCTGCATCATCGGCGCGGGCGTCTATGTGATGACCGGCACGGCGGCGGCGCAATATGCCGGGCCGGCGGTGGTGGTGTCCTTCGCCATCGCCGGGCTGGCGTGCGGCTTCACCGGCCTGTGCTATGCCGAGCTGTCCTCGGTGCTGCCGGTCTCCGGCGCCTCCTACACCTATGCCTATGCCGCGCTGGGCGAGGTGTTCGCCTGGGCGCTGGCCTGGATGTCGATGCTGGAATTCGGGCTGGCCGGATCGGCGCTGGCGGTCGGCTTCTCGGGCTATCTCAACAGCCTGCTGACCGATTTCGGCCTGCCTATCCCGGCCGTGATGCTCCATTCCACGATCATGGCGCAGCCGGTGCCGGGCGGCGTGGGCGTCCATTTCGGCCTGTCCCCCTCGCTCAACCTCGTCGCGCTCGCCAGCCTGCTGGTCGTGGCGGCGATCCTGGTGCGCGGCGTGCGGCAGTCGGCGGCGGTCAACACCTTCCTGGTGCTGGTGAAGGTCTGCGTGCTGATCGGCTTCGTCGCGATCGGCATCGGCCATGTCGACACCCACAATTGGGTGCCGTTCATTCCGCCCAGCGAGGGCGGCTTCCGCTATGGCGTGCCCGGCATCTTCCGCGCCGCCTCGACCCTGTTCTTCGCCTATCTCGGCTTCGAGGTGGTGGCGACCGCCGCGTCGGAGGCGCGCCGGCCGCAGCGCGACGTGCCGATCGGCATCCTCGGCGCGCTGGCGGTCAGCACCCTGCTCTACGCCAGCGTCGCGCTGGTGATGACCGGGCTCGTGCCGTTCCGCATGCTGGGCGTGCCGGATCCGATCGCCGTCGCGGTCGGCGCGGTGGGCATGCCGGTGCTGGCCGTCATCATCAAGGCCGGCGCGCTCACCGGCCTCGCCTCGGTGCTGCTGGTCAACACCTTCGGCCATTCGCGCATCTGCTTCGCGATGGCGACCGACGGGATGCTGCCGCCGGCCTTCGGCGCCATCCACCCGCGCTTCGCGACGCCGGCGGCCGGCACGCTGATCGTCGCCTCGATCGCCGGAGTCGCCGCGGCGCTGCTGCCCATCACCCTGCTCGCCGATCTGGTGAGCATCGGCACCGCCTTCGTCTTCTCCGTGGTGGCGATCAGCACGATCTGGCTGCGCACCGTCCATCCCGATCTGCCGCGCCCGTTCCGCGTGCCGCTCGGCGGGGTGACCATTCGCGGCGTCTGGTACGGCACGGTGCCGGTGCTGGCGCTGCTGTTCTGCGCGCTGATGATGGGGCCGGTGCTGCTCGACATCGCCGGCAAGGCGATCGCGGGCGAGTGGATCCCGGCGGCCATCCTGGGCACCTACATCCTGTGCGGGATCGCGCTTTATGCCGGCTATGGCTATCGCCGCTCGCGGCTGGGCGGGGCCGCCGCATGAGCCCGTTCGCGCCGCACGCCACCGCCGATATCGTCCAGCTGGTGCGCGATCACCCGCTCGCCATGCTGGTGTCGCAGGGCGCCACCGGCTTCGCGGCGACGCCCCTGCCGCTGCTGCTGGAAACCGACGAGGCGGGCGAGCCCGTCGCGCTGATCGGCCATTTCGCCCGCTCCAACCCGCAGGTGGCGGCGCTGGAGGCCGACGCGCGCGCCGTCGCGATCTTCCAGGGGCCGCACGGCTACGTCTCGCCGCGCATCGTCTCCAAGCCCGGCTGGGCGCCGACCTGGAATTATGCGGTCGTCCGCTTCCAGGTGGAGCTGGCCTTCCAGCCCGAGCGGAACGACGCCGCGATCCGCGCCCTGGTCGCGGCGATGGAGGGGCGCGATCCCGCCGCCTGGACGGTGGACGCGGTCGGCGCCCGGTACGAACGGCTGGTCCAGCATGTCATCGCCTTCCGCGCCCGGATCACGGCGACGCACGCCACCTTCAAGCTGGGCCAGGACGAGGACGCGACGAGCTTCGACGAGATCGCCGCCGGCATCGGCGACCCGGCGCTGGCGACGCTGATGCGGGATCAGCGCCGGGATTGACGGGCTCCGGGGGGAGCCAAGAGACAACAGAATAGGGGCTGCATCATGATCGCCAGGCCGTCCGTCCGATTGCTCATGCTCGCCTCGGCGGCGGCGATGCTGACCCCACCGGCGCGGGCCGCCGATCCGGCGCCGGGCCTGACCCTCGCCCCCACCCGCTCGCTCGCCTTCGATGCGCATGAAGGCACGTGGATGGCGCCCGACATCGCGCCGGACGGCCGCACGATCCTGTTCGACCTGCTGGGCGACATCTACGCGCTGGACGCCACGGGCGGCACCGCGCGGCCGCTGCTCACCGGCATGGCCTACGAGACGCAGCCCGTCATCTCGCCGGACGGCACGCGCTTCGCCTTCCTCAGCGATCGATCGGGCAGCACCAACCTGTGGGTCGCCAATATCGACGGCACCGGCCTGCGCCAGCTCTCCCACGACACCCGCGCGATGATTGACAGTTCGCCGGCCTGGTCGCCGGACGGCCGCTCCGTCTACGTCTCGCGCACCCATTACGCGCTGCTCGCCTTCGAGCTGTTCCGTTACGATGCGGCCGGCGGCGGCGCGGGCGTGCAGATCACCAAGGCGCAGCCCGGCGGGAATGAGGGCTTCGACGAGCGGATCAACGCGCTCGGCGCCGTCGCTTCGCCGGACGGCCGCTTCCTCTATTTCGCCAGGAAGGTCGGCACCACCTGGAGCGAGAAGCCCCTCCCCAACTGGTCGATCGTCCGCCACGATCTCGCCACCGGCCAGGACGAGCCGCTGATCACCGGCCAGGGCGGCGCGATGCGGCCGGCCCTCTCCCATGACGGGCGCCTGCTTGCTTATGCCAGCCGCCAGGGCGAGCGGACCGGCCTGCGCCTGCGCGACCTGGAGACCGGCGCCGATCGCTGGCTGCGCCTGCCGATCGATCACGATTCGCAGGATCAGGGCTATTATGCGGACCTCGAGCCCCGCTTCGCCTTCACGCCGGACGATCGCGCGCTGATCCTGTCGATCGACGGCAAGCTCGCCCGGCTGGCGCTGGACGGGACGCTGACCGACATCCCCTTCACCGCGCCGGTGAAACTGGGCCTCGGGCCGCAGCTCCGCGTCGACCAGCCGGCCGAGACGGGCCCGGTCAAGGCGCGGATCATCCAGGCGCCGCGCCTGTCCCCGGACGGGCGCTGGGTCGCCTTCGCCGCGCTCGGCACGCTCTACCGGATGGAGTTGCGCCCCGGCGCCAAGCCGCAGCCGGTCGCGGGCGTCACTGGCCCCGCTTACCAGCCGAGCTGGTCGCCCGACGGCAAGAGACTGGCCTATGTCACCTGGTCGGCGGTCGACGCGGGCCAGGTCTGGAGCGTGCCCGCCACCGGCGGCAAACCGCAGCGCCTGACCGGCGATCCCGCTTATTACACCGAGCCCACCTTCTCGCCCGACGGCCGCCGCATCGTCGCGCTGCGCGCCAGCCACTATGATCGCCTCCACGCCGAGACGGAGATCAGCCAGGCGCGGCCGACCGACATCATCCTGCTGCCCGCCGGCGGCGGCGCGCCCGTCCTCGTCGCCCATGCCCATGGCGCCCATTCGCCCAGTTTCTCCGCCGATGGCCGCCGCATCCGCTTCGACGGCGAGGCGGGGCTGGAATCGGTGGCGCTGGACGGCAGCGACGACCGGCATCTCGCCCGCATCGTCGCCCAGTCCATGTCCCAATATGTCGAGGGCGCCGATCCCGTGCAGGATGCCCGGCTCGATCCGTCCGGCACGCGGGCGCTCGTCAAGGCCGCCTCGCAACTCTATCTCGTCGATCTGCCGCCGGCCAATGGCGCCACCGCGCCGACGATCGACCTCGGATCGCCCGCCACCCGCGTCACCCGGATCACCCGGACCGGGGCGGACTATATCGACTGGTCGGCGGACGGGCGCAGCCTCACCTGGTCGGCGGGCGCGCGATTCCACCGCCTGCCGCTGGCGCGGGTGACCGATATCGCCGGCGCGTCGGAAGCGGCATCGGACCATGTCGCCGCCGATGTCGAGCTGCCGCGCGACGTGCCGCGCGGCACCCTGCTGCTCCACGGCGCCACCGCCATCACCATGCGCGGCGACGAGGTGATCGCCGATGCCGACATCCTGGTGGTGGACGATCATATCGCCGCGATCGGCAAGGCGGGCTCGCTCTCCGTGCCCGCCGGCACGACGGTGCGCGACGTGACCGGCAAGTTCGTCACGCCCGGCTTCGTCGACACGCACGCCCACTGGTTCGAGATCCGGCGCGAATTGTTCGACCGCGACCATTGGGATTTCCTCGCCAACCTCGCCTATGGCGTCACCTCCGGCCTGGACGTGCAGGCCTTCACCGTCGACATCTTCAGCTATCAGGACATGATCGACGCCGGCCTGATGACCGGCCCGCGCGCTTTCTCGGTCGGCCCCGGCGTGTTCGTGAACAGCGCGCTCGACAGCGAGCAGGCGGCGATCGACGTGCTGACCCGCTATCGCGACGATTACCGCACCCGGAACATCAAATCCTACATGGTCGGCGACCGCGACCGCCGGCAGTTCATGGTCGAGGCCTCGAAGACGCTGGGCATGATGCCCACCACCGAGGGCGCGAGCAACATGGTGATGGACATCACCCACGCGATGGACGGCTTCGCCGGCAACGAGCACGCCATCCCGGTGACGCCGCTGCACGACGACATCATCCGCCTCTTCGCCGCCTCCCGCACCAGCTACACGCCGACGCTCGACGTCGTGTACGGCGCGAAGGGCGCGCTGGACGACATGATCGTCCGCCACCGGCCGGACCAGGACGCGAAGCTCGCCACCTTCGTGCCGCCCTGGGTGATCGACGCGCGGATGGCGCATGTGGAATGGCGCCCCAGCGACAAGCAGGATTTCCCGCGCATCGCCCGGGACGCGCTGGCGATCCAGCGCGCCGGCGGGCTGGTCGGCATCGGCAGCCATGGCACCATCCAGGGCCTCGGCTACCAGTTCGAGCTGGAGGCCTATGCCGCCGGCGGCGCGACGCCGATGGAGGTGCTCCACGCCGCCACGATCGGATCGGCCGAGGTGATCGGCCGGTCGTCCCAGATCGGCAGCCTCGAGCCCGGCAAGTTCGCCGACCTGCTGGTGATGGACCGCGATCCGCTGGAGGCGATCGCCAATGCGGGCTCGCTGTCGCAGGTGATGAAGAACGGGCGGCTCTACGACGCGGCGACCCTCGACGAGGTCTGGCCGCACCCGCGCAGGATGCCGGCGCCGTGGTGGCGATCCCGATCGGAAACGGGCCGCGACTGAGGAGGAGGGGCGGCGCTCGGGCCGCCCCGCCCGTCAGGCCGGCGCCACCTCGCGCGCCTGCCGCGCGGCATCGAAGCGCGACAGGAAAGCGATGAGGTTGCGGCCCAGCGCATCGGACGGATAGCCGCCCTCCTGCACCAGCACCGTCGGCTTGCGGACCTGCGCGATCATCTCCGCCGCGCGGGCGAAGCCCTGCTCGGTCACCGCGAAGGCGCCGATCGGGTCCTCGGCCGCGGCATCCAGCCCCAGCGACACCACCAGCCCCTCCGGCGCGAAGGCCGCGACCTGCGCCAGGCCCTCCGCGATCGCCGCGCAATAGGCATCGTCGTCCGAGCCCAGCGGCAGCGGCAGATTGCGGTTGAACCCCTGCCCCGCGCCCGTGCCGCGCTCGTCCGCATAGCCGGAGAAATAGGGGAAATAGCTCGCCGTCTCGGCATGGATCGACACGAACAGCACATCGTCGCGATCGTAGAAGATCGCCTGCGTGCCATTGCCGTGGTGCACGTCGATGTCGAGGATCGCGACCCGGCCGACCCGCGTGCGCAGCCGCTCGGCCGCGATGGCGGCATTGTTGAGATAGCAGAAGCCGCCGGCATGCGCGCCCGAGGCGTGGTGGCCCGGTGGCCGGCAGAGCGCATAGGCCGCGCCGTCGCGCACCGCGTCATCGGTGGCGCCGATCGCCGCCTGCGCCGCGCCGTAGACGGCCTCCCACGTGCCCGCGCGCAGCGGCGTCGAGGTGTCGGTCATGTGATAGCCGAGCTGCCCGGCAAGGCCGTCCGGGCGGCGATGCGGCGTCCACGGCGCGAACTGGGTGGGCAGGATCTCGTCCAGCCCGTCCGCCGCCCGGGAAAAGCCGGTGCGCAGCAAGTCCAGATAGCCGGCATCGTGCACGGCCGCGATCGGCGCGAGGCCATGGTCCTCCGCCTCGCGCGGCTCGCCGACCCGGGCGGCGGCGGCCAGCAGCACCTCGTAGCGGGCCACGGATTCCGGGTGGGCGACGATCCGGCCGTAGCGGAAGAAGCTGTCGGGATCGTGGCGCGTCGCGGCGGGAGAATGGCGGATGATCATGAAAAAGGCCCTCTGTCGGTGCCGACTAAGCGAGGTGGCGCCGCTCTGTCCAAGGATCGTCCACACAATTCTAAGCATTGATATAATTAGAGAATATCGTGGAAACGGATGATTGTTCGAGATCGTCGGGGCAATTCGGCCGAATGTTCGCCGCCGGCCGCCGACAACGGCCTGATTTTCGCGCCGCATGGCGTAATCTCCCGCGTTTCGAGGGCCATGGGGTGGATGCGGGGTGGGTGGAATCTGGGTCGCGGCGGCGTTGCTCACCATGCTGGCCGGCATCCCGGTCGCTCGCCAGCTTCGCCATCATCCGCGCGGGCTGTGGCTGCTCTTCTTCACCGAGATGTGGGAGCGCTTTTCCTATTACGGCATGCGCAGCCTGCTGATCTTCTACCTGACCGATCATTTCCTGCTTGACGATCGCGCCGCGCAGGGGCGCTACACCGCCTATGTGGCGCTCAACTACCTGCTGCCGCTGGCCGGCGGGCTGCTCGGCGACCGGGTGCTCGGCGCGCGGCGCGCCGTCGGGTTCGGGGCGCTGCTGCTCGTGGCCGGCCATTGCACCATGGCGATCGAGAGCGCGCCCGCGCGCGAAAGCATCGTCATCCACGGCCGGAGCCATGCCGTGGCGCATCACGGCCTCGGCGACCAGCGCGTGGAGACGCTGGAGGTGGATGGCCGCGCCATTCCTTTCACGCGCGATGCCGATGGCGCCCTCCTCCTCGCCATGCGGACGGGCTCGCCGCCGATGCGGATCGCGCGGGGCGCCTACCAGCGCCGCATCGATCCGGTCAGCCCGGCCGGCGAGACGCTGCTGAACCTCGCGCTGGCGCTGATCGTGGTCGGCGTCGGCTATCAGAAGGCGAACATGACGGCGCTGGTGGGCGCGCTCTACGCGGGCCGGCCGGATCGCGACCAGGGCTTCACCCTCTACATGTTCGGCATCAACATCGGCGCCTTCTGGTCCGCGATGCTGTGCGGCTGGCTGGGCATGGAGGTGGGCTGGTGGGCCGGCTTCGGCCTCGCCGGGATCGGCATGGCCGGCGGATATCTGGCGTTCGTCCGCTATGCCGGCGTGCTCGGCGATGCCGGCGCGCCGCCGGCGGGCCCCCTGCCGGGCCGAGCGCGGCTGCTGGCCTATGGCGCGGCGGTGCCGGCGGTCGCTTTGGTCTGGTGGCTGGTGCAGGCCTTCGCGCTGACCGGCCTCCTGCTCACCGCCAGCACCGTCGGCATCGTCGCCTATCTGGTCTGGGTCGCGCGGGCGCGCAGCTCGGCCGAGGAACGGCGCGGACTGCTCGTCGCGGTGGCCTTGATCGCGCTCCTGCTGGTCTGGACGATGCTCGCCGAGCAGCAGGGCGCGGCGCTCAGCCTGTTCACCGATCGCAACACCTCGCTGGCGATCGCCGGCGCGCGCGTCGATGCCGCGCAGGTGCAGGCCTTCTACATGGGCTTCGTGCTCATCATGGTGCCGGTGCTGGCCTGGCTATGGGCGCGGCTGGCGCGGCGCGGCCGCGATCCGGTGCCGATCCACAAATTCGCCATCGGCTTCGGCCTGCAGGCGGTCTCCTACCTGATCCTCGGCATGAGCGGGCCGCTGGCCGACGGCGGATCGCGCGTGCGGCTGGCCGTGGTCGTGATGGCCCTGCTGGTCCATGCGGCGAGCGAGATGACCCTAGGCCCCATCGGGCTGGCCGAGGTGACCCGCCGCGCCCCGGCCCGCTTGCTCTCGACGCTCGCGGCGACATGGTATCTGGCGGTGTCGTGGGGGCAGTGGCTGGGCGGCCTCGTCTCCCGCACGGCGGCGTCCGCGAGCGGGCTGCCGAGCGGCGCCTCCCTGCCCCTCTATCTCCACCTGTTCCTCGGCACCGCCGCGGGTGCCGCGGCGGGCGGGGCGGCGACCGTCGGGCTGGCCGCGTGGCTGAGGAGGCCGGCCGCTATTTCGGCTGCACCGGATAGCCGGCGAACGGCTTGAGCTCCTCCATCACCACGTGGGTGATCATCTTCTGCACCTTGTATTCCGGCAGCAGCAGCCGCTTGGCGAAGGCCTGCCATTCGGACACGGCGGGCAGCATGATCCGGACGATATAGTCGAACGGCCCGTTCACCCGCATCACCTCCACCACCTCGCGCGTGCCGAGCAGCAGCTTGTCGAAACGCTCGATGTCCTCGACCGAATGGGAGGCGAGCGAGATTTCCGCGACCATGATCAGCGTCGGCCGCACCCGGTCGATCGCGACCGAGGCGTGATAGCCGGAGATGATCCCATTCTCTTCGAGCTGCCGCACCCGCCCGACGCAGGCGCTGGGCGACAAAGCGACCCGCTCCGACAACGCCCGGTAGGTGATGGTGCTGTCGATCTGCAACTCGTGCAGGATTTTGAGATCCAGCTTGTCCAGCTTGAGATCGGACCCGGCCTTCATACTGCTCCCAGCGCAATCGATGATTCCGCATGATAATCACGCTTGCCCGAAAAATATCACCGAGATTTTCCGGGTGAACGGCCGTCCGCCATTGTCCGCGACGGGGCGCTGGACGCGATCGCCGGGGGAGCGGCCGCGCCGTCGCTTTTCCCTCGCCTCCCACGATCCCGGTCAAAGAACGGCTACTGCGCGGCCAAGATTTGAAGAGGGCGACGAACGGGCTCTGATCCCTATCTTCCGGCCAGAGAATCTCGAAAGGACGGGCGAGCGATGAGTTCCGATGCTCTCTCTGCGGATGAGCGTGTTGAAGCCGTGCCGACGGGCGCCGGCCTCGGCGCGGACATCCCGCATCTCGACCTCCGCTCGCTGAGCGGGGCCGGCTTTGCGCGCGTCCATCAGGCCTGGCTCGACCATTCCGTCCTGCTCTTCCGCGACCAGCGGCTGACCGACGAGGATCTGATCGCCTTCAGCCGCCGCTTCGGCGACCTCGACTGGGCACCGGTCCAGGAGACCGGCCGCCGCTTCGTCGAGGGCATGCCCGAACTCTATGTCGTGTCGAACGTGATCGAGAATGGCGAGCCGATCGGCAGCCTGGGCGCGGGCGAAGCCGTGTGGCACACCGACATGAGCTACGTGGAGCAGCCGCCGAAGGCGAGCGCGCTCTACGCGCTCGAAATCCCGCCCGAGGGCGGCAACACCAGCTTCGTGAACATGTACGCCGTGTACGCGGCGCTGCCCGACCGGCTGAAGCGGCGGATCGCCGGCCTGCGCGTGAAGCATGACGGCACCTACAATAGCGGCGGCTACGTCCGGCAGGGCGTGATCCCCAGCGACGATCCGAGGCGCGCGCCCGGCGCGCTCCACCCCCTCGTCTACACCCATCCCGAGACGGGGCGCCCCGCTCTCTATCTCGGCCGCCGCCGCAACGCCTATATCGACGGGCTCGACCTCGCCGAATCCGAGGCCCTGCTCGACGAGCTCTGGGCGCATGTCGAGCGCCCCGCATTCGCCTGGACGCATCGCTGGCGCGCGGGCGATCTCGTGCTGTGGGACAATCGCTGCACCATGCACCGGCGCGACGCGTTCGATCCGGACGCGCGGCGCATCCTGCACCGCACGCAGATCAAGGGCGAGAGCCGCCCGGCATGAGCGCCCCGGAAGCGACGCGGGCGCCGCCACGCCGCGCCCGGCTGCTGAGCGCGCCCAACCAGATCCTGGCCGTGCTCTGCCTGATGTACCTGGTCCTCTACATCGACCGGGTGAATCTGGCGACGCTGGCGCCGAAGATGACGGCGGAGCTGGGCCTGTCCAACACCCAGTTCGGCCTCGCCGTCTCCGCTTTCTCCTACCCTTACGCCTTCATCCAGCTGTTCGGCGGCTGGCTGAGTGACCGGCTGGGCGCGCGGCGCATGCTGCTGCTGTGCGGCGCGATCGTGGTCGTGGCGACGATGCTGATCGGCCTGGTCGGGGGCCTCGCCTCGCTGATCGCGCTGCGGGTCGCGCTCGGCTTCGGGGAAGGGTTCGCCTTCCCCACGGCGACCCGCGCGATGGCGGCGTGGATGCCGCCCTCCCGCTGGGGGTTCGCGCAGGGCGTCACCCATGCCGCGGCGCGCGTGGCCAATGCGATCGCGCCGCCCCTCATCGTCGCGATCCTGGCCTATGTGAGCTGGCGGGGGGCCTTCGTCGTCCTCGGCCTGTTCAGCCTGAGCTGGGTGCTGCTCTGGGCGCTCGTCGCGCGCGACAACCCGCACGAGCATCCCGGCATGACGAAGGCCGAGCTCGACGCGCTGGCCGTCGAGACCCGGTCGACGCGCGAGAAGCGCGACATCCCGTGGTGGCGCCTCGCCAGGCGCATCGCGCCGGTGACGGCGGTCGACTTCTGCTACGGGTGGACGCTCTGGGTGTTCCTCACCTGGTTGCCCACCTTCTTCCTCAAGAACTTCCATCTCGATCTGGCGCACTCCGCGCTGTTTTCCAGCGGTGTCCTGCTCGGCGGCGTCGCCGGCGACACGGTTGGCGGGATCGTCAGCGACCGCGTGCTCAAGCGCACCGGCAGCCTGCAGAGCGCGCGGCGCAACCTGATCATCGTCGGCATGATCGGCGCCTTCCTGTTCCTGCTGCCCGTCGCCCTGACCAAGGACCTCAAGACGGTCGCGATCTGCCTGTCGATCGCCTGCTTCTTCTCGGAGCTGGTGGTGGCGCCGATCTGGGCCGTGCCCATGGACATCGCCCCGCGTTACGCCGCCACCGCCAGCGGCATGATGAATTTCGGCTTCGGCCTCGCCGGAATATTGTCGCCGCTCGTTTTCGGCGCCCTGCTCGACGCGACGGGAAGCTGGACCGCGCCCTTCTTCGCGTCGATCGGCCTGCTGCTGCTCGGGGCGGCGCTGTCGTTTTTCATGCGGCCGGATCGGCCGTTCGAGGACACGAAGCCCGGCTGATCCTCGGGCGGCATGGCCGGGGAACGATCGCCGGACCGATCCATGTGCCGCCGTGCACCGCGATAGAGCCGGGCGGCACAGCGCCATCCATCGTACAGCGCAGAATAGCCGGCTAGTCAGTCTGTCCGGACAGGATGATCAAGGACAGCATGATGGAACGCCCCATTGTCGGCACGGCATCGGGCGACGTGCGCGGCGCCGTCGAAGACGGCGTGCGGATGTTCAAGGGCATCCCCTATGCCGCCGCGCCGGTCGGCGAGAACCGATTCAAGGCGCCGCAGCCGCACGCGCGCTGGGACGGCGTCCGCGACGCGAGCGACGGCGGCCCCACGCCGCCGCAGAAGCTGCGCGACATTCCCGGCCTCGATATCGCCCCGCTGGTCGGCACCGGCTGGGTCAAGGGCGACGACTATCTGACCCTCAATATCTGGGCGCCGGCGGGCGACCCCACCGGCCTTCCGGTGATGGTCTTCATCCATGGCGGCGCCTGGATATTGGGGCACAAGGACTGCCCGGGCCACGACGGCAGCGCCTTCGCGCGATCGGGCATCCTCTGCGTCGCGATCAATTATCGCCTCGGCGTCGAGGGCTTCCTGCCGTTCGACGGCTGCCCGACCAATCTCGGCCTGCGCGACCAGATCTGCGCGCTGCAATGGGTGCGCGACAATATCGCGGCGTTCGGCGGCGATCCCGCCAACGTCACGGTGTTCGGCGAATCGGCCGGCGCGATGTCGATCGCGTCGCTGATCACCTCCCCGCTCGCCCGGGGCCTGTTCCGGCGCGCGATCGTGCAGAGCGGGCATGGCGGGATGACGCGCTCGATCCCGGTGATGCGACGGCTGGCGAAGACGGTCGCCAGGCGGCTCGGCGTGACGCCGGATCGGGCCGGCTTCACCACGACCACCCTGGAGCAGGGCGTGGACGCCGTTCTGGCGGTGAGCGAACCGACGGCCCGGATCGACCTGCGCGACGCGCAGGGCCGCGAGCCCGCCTACGGGCTGAGTCGCTTCCTGCCGGTGCATGGCGACGACGTGGTGCCGCTGCCCGCGATCGAGGCGCTGCGGCAAGGCGCGGGTGCCGACATCGAGATCCTGATCGGCACCAACCGCGAGGAGATGAACCTCTATGTCGTCCCGACCGGGGTGAAGGCCCGGATCAACGGCCTGCTCGCTTGGTTCGCCCTGTCCCGCGTGCAGCCCAGGGCGCGCAAGGTGCTGAAGGCCTATGGGCTGGGCAAGGTGAAGGCCGGCGAGGCGTTCACGTCGGCGCTGACCGATCTCGTCTTCCGCTGGCCCGCGCGCCGCTTCGCCGAGGAGCATCGGGGCCGCACCCACCTCTACGATTTCAGCTGGCGCTCCACGGCTTTCGACGGCGCGATGGGGGCCGCGCACGGTGTCGAAATCCCGTTCGTGTTCCAGACCATCGCCCGTTCGAGCGGCTCCGAGGGCTTGCTGGGGCCGGAGGCGCCGCCTCAGGCGGTGGCCGATCGCATGCATGCGATCTGGGCCGGGTTCGCCCGCGACGGCTCGCTGCCCTGGCCGCCCTTCGATCGCGAGACGCGCCGGGTCTACGATCCCTTCACCGATCGGGTGGCGCGCGAAGCTCCCTTTCCGGCCGCGCCCTTCCTGCCATGAGGCTCGACGCCGCCGCTTTGCCCTATGACCGGGCACGGGCGACGCCGGGCATCGTGCATATCGGCCTGGGCGGCTTCCATCGCGCGCACATGGCCCGCTACGCGCACGATCTGATGGCGATCGATCCCGACGGGCTGGGCTGGGGCATCGTCGGCGCCGGCCTGCGCGAAGCGGACCGGCCCCTGCTCGACGCGCTCGCGCGACAGGATGGGCTGTACACGCTGACCGAGCGCGACGCCGGCGGCGAGACCCTCACGGTGATCGGATCGATCCTGCGGGTGATCGACGCCTCGGCCTCGACCGCCGCCCTGCTGGACGCGATCGCCGACCCGGCGATCCGCATCGTCAGCCTGACCGTCACCGAGCATGGCTATTGCCTCGACCGCGCGACCAGGCGGCTCGACATGCACCATGACGCGATCGCGCACGACCTGATGCGCCCGCACGATCCCAAAAGCGCGATCGGCGTGATCGTCGAGGCCCTGCAGCGGCGGCGCACATCCGGCCTGCCCGCCTTCACCGCGCTCAGCTGCGACAATATCCGGCATAATGGCGACGTGCTGGCCGGCGCCGCGCTGGCCCTGGCCCGGGCGCGCGACCCGGCCCTCGCCGCCTGGATCGCGCGCGAAGCCCGTTTCCCCAATGCGATGGTCGATCGCATCACGCCGGTGCCACGGCCCACCGACGCCGCGGCGCTCCGCTCGCGCACCGGCATCGAGGATGCCGCCCCGCTGATGGCCGAGACCTTCCGCCAATGGGTGATCGAGGATCGCTTCGCCGGCGGCCGGCCCGCATGGGAGGAAGTGGGCGCGCAATGCGTCGCCGACGTCGCGCCCTATGAGACGATGAAGCTCCGGCTGCTCAACGCCAGCCATCTCGCGGTGGCGGGGCTGGGCCAATTGGCCGGCTTTACCGGCATCGCCGAGGCGATCGGCCACCCGCTGATCCGCCGCCACATGGAAGCGCTGATGGAGCGCGAGACCGGTCCGACGCTCGATGCCGTCCCCGGCGTCGATCTGCCCGCCTACCGTCGCAGCCTCGTCGAGCGCTTCGCCAATCCGGCGATCCCCGACACGGTCGAACGGGTGAATGCCGACGCGCCGCTCAACTATCTGCTGGATCCGGTTCGCGAGCGGCTGGCGGCGGGCGCCGGACTGCCGCTGCTCGCTTTGGCCCTGGCCGCCTGGCTGCGGCGCGCGCGCGGCGAGAACGAGGCGGGAGGGCCGGTGCCGGTTCATCACCCGCTCGCCGGGGAGATGCGCGCCAGGGCCATCACTGGCGGCCCGGATCCCGCGCCCCTCCTGGCCATGAAGGCCCTGTTCGGCGATCTCGGCGCGGACGCCCGGCTCCATGCCGCGGTCGCGCCCTGGCTTGCGTCCCTCTACGAAGTCGGCGCGATCGCGACCCTCGATCGTGCGGCGACGCGCGGCCTGCTCTGAATCCGATCGGCGCAGCCTTCGTGCCGAACGGCACCATCGTCCACCTATCTGATAGGTCCTTTCCCAGATACACCGGCACGATGCGATCTGCCGTTTCAAAGGCAGGCCACACGGAGAGGGTGACCATGGGGTTCAAGACATTTCTCGCATTCGGTTGCGCCGCGACGGCCTTCATCGCGACGGGCGCGCTCGCGCAATCGAGCGCGCCGGCCAACATGCCGGCGGCACCCGACGCGGCGACGGCGGGGCTGGCCGGCGACATCATCGTCACCGCCCGCAAGCGCGCGGAAACCCTGCTCGACGTGCCCGTCGCGGTCACCGCCATTTCGGGCGACACCCTCGCCAGGCGCAACATCAATTCGGTGCGCGAGGCGGCCGTGCTGTCGCCCGGCCTCAACATCAGCAGCGATGGCGCCGGCCGCGCCTTCGTCTCGATCCGCGGCGTCGGCGTGACGCTCGTGCAGACGGTGCAGCCCGGCGTCGGCCTGTTCATCGACGGCGTCTACCGGCCCAACACCGCCTATCTCAACAACCCGCTGCTCGACGTCGATCGGATCGAGGTGCTGCGCGGTCCGCAGGGGACGCTCTACGGCAAGAACACGCTGGGCGGCGCGATCAACGTCATCACGCGCCTGCCGGGCAATGCCTTCGAGGCACGCGGCCAGGCGAGCTATGCCGGGCCGGACGACAGCTGGCTGATGTCCGGCTCGGTGTCCGGGCCGATCATCAAGGACAAGCTCCAGGTCCGCGTCGGCTACGCGCATCGCCAGCAGGACGGCTTCATCAGGAACACCAACGTCGGCGGCGATGCCAACCCGCTCAACACCGACTCGGTGAACACCACGATCCGCGCCGCGCCCACCGAGGACCTGACGATCACGCTCAACGGCTATTACGATTGGATCAAGGGCACCAACGTCCCCTATGCGCGCGTCACCGGCCCGACCGATTACAGCCGCGACAACCAGTTCGATACGCTCGGCATCACCCGGTATCGCTATTATGGCGCGAACGCGCGGATCGAGACGCCGATCGACGCGATCGATACCAGGGTGACGCTGATCGGCGCCTATGACGGCCGCAAGACGAGCGCCCCGAATACCGACGGCGATTTCGGGCCGAGCGATCCCCGGTTGCCGATCCCGGCCGTCCGCCAGTCGGGCCGCGACCAGCTCGACACCAAGACGCTCGAACTCCGCTTCGACACCAAGGAGAGCGACACCATCTCCACGCTCTTCGGCCTGTTCTACAGCCATGAGCTGCTCAAGACCTATGGCACGACCAACATCGCCATTCCGCTGATCGGCCTCTCCATCGACAACACGTCGTTCGACAAGCGCGTCGGCGACACCTACGCCGGCTTCGGCACGATCTTCTGGAGGCCCAGCGCCGCATGGGAAATCGCCCTCGGCCTGCGCTACGACCATGAGAACCGCACGGCGACCGGATCGGTCAACGGCGTCGCCATCGCCCCGGCCCGCATCAGGTCGAACCAGGTCGAGCCGCGCCTCACCGTCACGCGGCACTGGAACGCGCAGCTGATGACCTACGCCTCGGTCTCGCGCGGATATCGCGGCGGCGGCTTCAACGCCCCGACGGCGCCGCTGCGCACCTATCGCGGCGACGAGGCCTGGACCTACGAGCTCGGCTCCAAATACGCGTCGCGCAACTTCTCGCTGTCGGGCGACGTCTTCTACAACGACTATCGCCATTATATCGGCCTGAATTCGATCGCGCCGGCATCGACCGGCGGCCTCGTCACGGTCGACCTCAACGCCGGCCACGTGCACAGCTACGGCGCGGAGCTGGAAGCCCGGTTCAAGCCCCTCCCGGCATGGACGCTCTCGGGCAGCTTCACCTACATGCACGCCCGCCTGATCAACAGCGACGAATATACCGCGGTGACCGACCGCACCCTGTCGAGCGATCGCCTGACCTTCCAGCCGGACTGGCTCTACAACCTCAGCAGCGATTATGTCGTGAAGACGGGCGGCGACGACACGTTGACCTTCAACGCCAACCTCACGGGCAAGGGCAGCCGCCTCGCCGCGACGCTCAACCAGACCACGCCGACGATCCTGAAGGCCTATGCGCTGGTGGGCGGATCGATCACCTACCGCACCGGCCCGTTCGAATTCGCCGTGTTCGCCAGCAACATCTTCAACAAGAAGTATTTCGACTCCTACATCGAAAAGACGACGCTCCAGCTCGCCGGCCTGCCCGCCTCCGATCTCGGCATCATCGGCGACTTGCGGCGCTACGGCGTCCGCGCCGGCTTCAAGTTCTGAGCCATGGCGGGTTCGTTCCCCCCGATCGCGAGGAGGCCGCTGCCCGACGGCTTCCTCGACGACCTCAAGGCCCGCTTCGGCGAACGGCTGCACACGGCCGACGCGATGCGCCGGCAGCATGGGCAGAGCGAAGCGCATTTCGAGCCGGCATTGCCCGACGCCGTCATGTTCGCCCGTTCGACCGAGGATGTCGTGGACCTGGTGACGCTCTGCGCCGTCGCCGAGGTGCCGATCGTGCCCTACGGCGCGGGAACCTCGATCGAGGGCAATGCGCTGCCGGTCGCGGGGGGCATCAGCCTCGATCTGTCCGGGATGGACGCCATCCTGGAGGTGAACCCCGAGGATCTCGACTGCACCGTGCAGGCGGGCGTGCGGCGCGAGCAGCTCAACGAGCATCTGCGCGACATGGGGCTGTTCTTCCCGATCGACCCCGGCGCCAATGCCACGATCGGCGGCATGGCCTCCACCCGCGCGTCCGGCACCAACGCGGTGCGCTACGGCACGATGCGCGAGGCGGTTCTCAACCTGCGCGTCGTCACGCCGGACGGCCGCGACATCCGCACCGCGCGGCGCGCGCGCAAGTCGGCGGCGGGCTATGACCTCACCCGGCTGATGATCGGTTCCGAGGGCACGCTCGGCATCATCACCGAGGTGACGCTGCGCCTCCACGGCATCCCCGAAGCGATCTCGTCCGCGGTATGCGCCTTCGAGACGCTGTCCGGCGCGGTCGACACGGTGGTGCAGGCGATCCAGCTCGGCATTCCCCTCGCCCGCGTCGAGATTCTCGACGACATGCAGATGCGGGCGGTCAATCGCTGGTCGAAGCTCGACTATCCCGAGCTGACCACGCTGTTCTTCGAATTCCACGGCTCGCCGGCGGGCGTCGCGGAGCAGGTCGCGGCGGTCGGCGAGATCGCATCGGCCAACGGCGGCGGCGCGTTCCGCTGGTCGAACCTGCCCGAAGATCGCTCGAGGCTCTGGAAGGCCCGCCACGAGGCCTATTACGCGGCGGTGAACCTGCGCCCCGGCGCGGTCGGCTGGGCGACCGACGTGTGCGTGCCGATCAGCCGGCTGGCCGCGTGCATCGCCGAGACCAAGCGGGATCTCCAGGCTTCGGCCATCCCCGCGACCATCCTCGGCCATGTCGGCGACGGCAATTTCCACGTCGTCTTCTCGCTCGATCCGAATGCGCCGGAGGAGATGGCGGAGGTCGAGGGGATCAACGCCCGCCTCGTCGCCCGTGCGCTGGCGATGGACGGCACCTGCACCGGCGAGCACGGCATCGGGCTGGGCAAGCAGGCCGCGCTGATCGACGAGCTGGGCGAGGCGGTCGACATCATGCGCACGATCAAGCGCGCGCTCGACCCCAGGGACCTGTTCAACCCGGGCAAGATCTTCACCCTTTAAGGGCACCATGGAATGCAGGAAGCGCTCACCCGCCCCAAATTCGCGGCCGGGCCGCTCGTCATGCTGTCGCTTCTGGTCGGCGCCAGCTGGTGCATGCAGCAATCCTTCGGCACCGTGCAGGAAGCCGCGAAGGCCGAACTGCATCTGAGCGACAGCCAGCTCGGCCTGCTGCAGGGACTGGCGGTTTCGATCCCCATCGCCGTGCTCGCGGTGCCGATCGGCCGGCTGATCGATCGCGGCAATCGCATGCGGCTGATGATCGTGCTGGCCATGCTGTGGAGCGCGGGCACCCTGCTCACGGCCTTCGCACCGGATTTCGCCCTGCTGTTCGTCGCGCGGATGATGGCCGGACTGGGGGCGACCTGCGCGGTCGGTGCCGCCATCTCGATCGGCGCCGATCTCTGCGCGCCGGAGAGCCGCGGCCGTGCGATGCTGATCCTGACGATCGGCAAATGGGCGGGCACGGCCGCCGCCTTCGCCCTGGCCGGCGGTCTTTACGGCCTGTTCCTCCATGGCGGCGCGCCGTGGGCCAGCGCCGGGCTTCCGCCCTGGCGCGCGGCGCATCTCGCGCTCGGCATCCTCAGCCTGCTGCTGATCCTGCCGGCCCTGGCCCTGCGTGAGCCCGCCCGCCAGGAGGTCGAGGCCGGAGAGCATGCCTCGCTCCGCGTCGTGCTGCGCGAGCTGGCCGCGCGGCGCGCGTTCCTGATCCCGCTGTTCATCGGCCAGATCGGCGTCGCGATGGTGGACGTCGCCGCCAGCATCTGGATCGCCCCCGTGCTGACCCGCGATTATGGCCTCACCGCCGATCATTTCGGCGGCACGGTCGGCGCGATCGTCTTCGGCGTCGGCATCGCCGGCTCCGTCCTGGGCGGCCTGCTCGCCGATCGCGGCCAGCGCAGCGGACGGCGCGGCGGCATCCTGGGCAGCGCCCTGATCTTCGCCGCGATCGGGGTGCCGGCGGCCCTCTTCCCGGTCATGCCCGGCGCCGGCATCTGCCTGACCCTGTTCGGGGTGCTGATCCTGTCCGGCACCGTCTGCGGCCTGGTCACGGCGGCGGCGCTTTCCGTGCTGATACCCAACGAATTGCGGGGCGTCTGCCTCGGCGCCTTCATCGCCATCGCCGGGGTCATCGCCTTCGGCATCGCGCCGAGCCTGGTGACCGGGCTCGCCGGCCTGATGGGTTCGGGCGCGCATCTGGGGGCGCCGCTCGCGATCGTGGGCGTGGTCGTCGGCATCCTCTCCATCGTCGCCTTCCGGATCGCGATCCGGAACGCGCCGCGGCAAGCTATCAGATAGGTATTGCATCGACCTTTCAGATAGGTCATTCTCCTCCCAGAACAGGAGAGGGGATGACCGTGGCGGAATGCATCCAGGTTTCGCACGAGATGGTGGCGCTGATCGGCGCCTGCGACGCCGGCCCGGCGGCCTGGCCCGCCGATGCCGTCCTGCTGGGCTTCCATCTCGGCGCGCAGCCGATGCTCCGCATGAACGGCCGGGCCGACGATCGCTGCGGGGGCGCCATCGTCCTCGTCGTCGCGCGGGAGGCGTGCCTGCGCCTGTTCGCGATCGATCCGCAGGATGGCGACTATCACCTGCCGACCGAATTGCGCGCCATCGCCCACGCCATCGTCGACTGCGCGACGCCCGCGCCGGTCCGCACCACCTATCGGCTCGGCAAGTCGATCGAGCTGCTCTGCGAAAGCTTCCGCCTGCTCACCGCCGCGGCGCTGGTGCCGGCGCGCGAGGATGGCGCGCTCAGCCTCACCGACGCGCGCCGCCTGATCGAGGCGCGCCGCTTGATCGACGAGCGCTGGAATGAGAAGCTCACCATCGATCGCATCGCGCGCGCCTGCGGGCTCAACCGCGTGAAGCTCAACCGGGGGTTCCGCGAGATGTTCGATTGCACGGTGGCGGTGGCGCTGGCCGAGCGGCGGCTGGAAGAGGCGAGCCGGATGCTGCGCACCACGGACCGGCCGATCTCCTCGATCGGCTACGACAACGGCTATCTCAACAATGCCAGCTTCGCGCGGGCGTTCGCCCGCCGCTTCGGCGTGTCGCCGAGCGATTATCGCCTGGCGAGGCTGGCCGCATGAGCCGGTCGGGTCCGCATGGCGGCTCCCTGGTCGCGCATGCGACGCAGGCGGTGCGCGATCACATCCGCGCCCATGACCTGAAGGTCGGCGACACGCTGCCGGGAGAAGGGTATTTCGCGGACGCCGTGGGCGTGAGCCGCGCGGTGATGCGCGAGGCGT
>Ga0105237_10001223_pt1 | contig 34228 bp, 30 predicted proteins | sample KBSC24metaG_FD_81520 | JGI IMG/M metagenome (GOLD analysis project Ga0105237, IMG submission 81520) | Corn rhizosphere microbial communities from Kellogg Biological Station, Michigan, USA - KBS C2-4 metaG | ecosystem: Host-associated > Plants > Roots > Rhizosphere > Soil | place: Michigan, USA... | reverse complement strand
GTCGGACTTCGGGAAGAAGATCTGCGGAAAGATCAGCGACGCGGCCGTCGCATAGATGAAGAAGTCGTAGTACTCGAGGGCCGAGCCGATCCAGCCGCTGGCGGTCGCCTTCTTGGTCTGGTGACGGCCATGGGGTTCGTGGTCGCTGGAACTCGCCATACGTGTCTCCTGGTGTAATTATTCAACGACGCAACGTCATTGACGGACAAGCCGCCGCGCCCGTCAAGGGCGACTTCCCTGGCCCGCTCCGGAACGGGGCGCTGTTTGCCGTGGCACCATGCAGCGCAGCCGGGCGCATTGCGTCACCTCGGTCATATCCGCGCAACGATGCGGAAACGAAGCGGCATCCATGCTTCGCGGTATGTCGATTTCGCCAACGGGCCTCTGTCGCCTTGCCGCCACTCTCGCCGCCGGTGCCGCGCTCGGCGCCTGCTCGCACGCGGCACCGCAGCCCGGCGACGACGCCCGGCCGTTGCAGCTTCTGGTGCGCAGCGCCGGCGACTGGCCGGACGCCGCGGCCTTTGCGCAGCGCGCCGCCGAGCTCGCCGGCGTGCCGGTGCGCGGCGCGCGCATCGTCGGCCCGAGGCGCTATGCGCTGACCCTGCTGTGCATCCCCGGCGCGGGCTGCGATGAAGCACGCCGCCGCCTGCTCGGCGATGGCTCGGTGATCGCCGAAGTGCAAGTCGATGCCCGGCGCGCCCTGCCCCGCCCGCCTGCCGCTTCCCAAGCCCTTTGACTGGAGGCTGCCATGCCGACCCCTCTGATCCGCTGGTTGTGCGCCTGTCTTGCCTGCCTCGCCGCCTGGGGCAGCGCCGCGGCCGACGAATGGGCGCCGGTGCGCAAGAGCCCCGCCGCGGCGAGCGAGAGCGACAGCCAGGCGCGTGTCATCGTCAAGTACCGCTCGGAGGGCACGCTGATGCGCCAGCAGGCGGCCGCCGGCGATGCCAGGGCGCGGCAGCCGCAGCATGCGGCGACCCTGTCGCAGCGGCTGGGCATTACGCTGAGCGATGGCCGCGTGCTCGGCCAGCGCAGCCAGGTGCTGCGTGCCCAGGGCCTGAGTTCGAGCGCACTCGCGGCGCGGCTGGCGAACGACAGCGATGTCGAATACGCGATTCCGGACCAGCGTCGCCATGTCCTCGGCGTGCCCAACGATCCGCTCTACCCGGATGGCCAGGCCGCGACGCCCGCGGTCGGCCAGTGGTACCTGCGCGCGCCGGCATCGCCTGCGCTCGCCGCGATCAATGCCGAAGCGGCCTGGAACGTCACCGCCGGCTCCAGCGCGATCACCGTCGCGGTGGTCGATACCGGCGTGCGCTTCGACCATCCCGACCTGGCCGGCAAGCTCTACGCCGGCCATGACTTCATCTCCGACAGCACGATCGCCAACGACGGCGACGGCCGCGACAACGACGCCAGCGACCCGGGCGACTGGCTCACGCAAGGCGAGAAGGACAGCGACCCGAGCGACTTCAAGGACTGCACCGTCGAAAGCAGTTCGTGGCACGGCACCCAGGTCTCGGGCCTGATCGGCGCGGCGACTAACAACGGCATCGGCATCGCCTCGGTCGGCAACCAGGTGATGATCCTGCCGGTGCGCGTGCTCGGCAAATGCGGCGGCTTCGACTCCGACATCATCGCCGGCATGTAGTGGGCCGCCGGCCTCTCCAGCGACACCAGCCTGCCGGCCAATCCCCATCCGGCGCAGGTCATCAACCTGAGCCTGGGCTCGCAGGACAGCTGCAGCCAGGCCTACATGGACGTGATGGCCCAGCTCGCCGCGGCCTCGGTCACCGTCGTCGCCGCGGCCGGCAATGACGAAGGCCTCGCGGTCTCGATGCCGGCGAACTGCCCGAACGTGATCGCCGTCGCCGGCGTGCGCCACAGCGGCACCAAGGTCGGCTATTCCGACATCGGCCCTCAGGTCGCCCTCAGCGCGCCGGCAGGCAACTGCGTGAACCTGACCGGCACCTGCCTCTATCCGATCGTCACGACGACCAACAGCGGCACGACCGTGCCCGCCGCCAACACCTACAGCGACGGCAACAGCGATCCCTCGCTCGGCACCAGCTTCTCGGCGCCGCTGGTCTCAGGCACCGCGGCGCTGATGCTGTCGCTGAATCCCTCGATCCCGCCGGGCCGGATCAAGAGCCTGCTGCAGGCGAGCGCGCGCGCGTTCCCGACGACCGGCGCCGGCGCGGGCACGGTCACCGCCTGCCACGCACCGAACGGCAGCGCGCAGGACGAGTGCTACTGCACGACGACGACTTGCGGAGCCGGGCTGCTGGATGCCTCGGCCGCGGTGCAGGCCGTGATCTCCGCCGCATTGCCGACTGCGAAGATCAGCGCCTCCGCGACCAGCGTGACGGTCGGCGGCACGCTAACGCTGGACGGCTCGGCCTCGACCGCAGGCGACGGCACGAGCATCACGAGCTATGCCTGGAGCCTGGGCGAGAGCAGCCTCGCGAGCTTCAGCGGCGCGAACGACGCGGCCAAGGCCACCGTGCTGGCGACGCAAGCGGGCAGCGAGCTGGTGACCTTGACCGTCACCGACAGCCGCGGCATCACGGCCTCGACCAGCGTCAGCCTGAGCATCGCCGCGGCCGCCAGCGGCGGCGCCGCCTCCACCACCGTCAGCCCGGTGGCGAGTGCAGGGACGAACAGCGGCTCTTCATCCGGCGGCGGAGGCGGCGGCGCCTTGGGCTGGGGCTGGCTGCTCGGCCTGTTCGTGGCGGTGATCGTGCTGCGGCTACAGCAGCGGCGGGGCCGCCGAAGGCCCTGACACTCGGCGCGATGGCAGCGAGCGCAATTGGCGGGCATATCGACGGCTTTATCCCGCCTTTGCCCCAGGCGAGTCGCGGCTATCGTCGTGGGCACCGCATCCGGCTCCCGCCGCGCCCCCGAAGTCCATGCCCGCACTCGCCGAGACTCCGCCCCATCTGCTGATCGCCGGCGGCCTGCTGGCCGCGCTGGTGCTCGCCTTCCTCGCCGCCTTCCTGCTGCCCGGCCTGCGGCATGCACTGCGACTGATGCGGCTGCACTCGGGGCTCGCCACGCTCGCGCCGAATCCGCAACCGGCAGAGATCGCCAGGCTCTTCGCCGGCGACAAGCGCCTCGCCGCGCTGTGGGCCGACTACCAGGATTCGCTGCACATCCAGAAGCCCGGCCGCAACGGCCCGGCAGTGCGCTCGACCGTGCCGGCCGAGACCTGGTTCAACAGCCAGTTCGTGGTCGACAGCCGGCTGCGCACCGAGTTCTTCAAGCACCTGCCGGGGCTCTTCACCGGCATCGGCATCATCGGCACCTTCACCGGGCTGATCGAAGGCCTCCATCGCTTCCAGGTCAGCGAAAACACAGCGACGGTGCGTACCAGCCTCGAATCGCTGATGCACTCAGTCGGCCAGGCCTTCCTGGTCTCGGCCGCGGCGATCACCGCGGCGATGGTCGTGACCTTCTGCGAGAAGCTGCTGCTCGCCTCGCTCTACCGCCGCACCGAAAGTGTCGCGCAGGCGATCGACGCACTATTCGATGCCGGCGCCGGCGAGGACTATCTGTCGCGCCTGGTGAGCGTCTCGGAAGCTTCGGTGGGCCAGTCCCAGGCACTGAAGTCGGCCCTGGTGCAGGAGATCGGCGGCCTGCTGCGCGAACTCTCTGTCGCGCAGATCGAAGCCGCGCGGCAGGACAGCCAGCGCCTCGGCCAGGCGATCGCTGCCAGCATCGAGCAAAGCCTGAAAGCACCGATGCAGGCCCTCGCAGCCGGCATGCCATCAGCCGCCGGCGAGCCCGCAAGCGACAAGGCCTCGCAGCGGCTCGAAGCAGTGATCACGGCTTTCGGCGAGCGCCTCGACGGCGTGTTCGGCGGCCCGCTCGCGGGCCTGAACCAGCTCAACCAGCAAACCGCCCAGGCGATGCAGGACGCGGTGCGCAGCCTGCAAGGCGTCAGCGCGAGCCTGGCCGATACCGGCCGCGATGCCGGCCAGGCCGCGGCCGAGCACATGAGCAGCGCGATGCGCGAGATCGAGGCGCGCCAGCGCCATGCGGACGAGCAGGCCCGCGCGCTGCTGGAGCAGCTGCGCCGCAACGCCGCCAGTGCGCAGAGCGAAAGCAGCCAGGCGATGCAGACCAGCCTGGCTCAGCTCGGCCAGCAGGTCGGCGAGCGCATCGGCGAGATGCTCGGCCGCCTCGACAGTCAGCTGGCCGCGACGCAACAGCAGGCCGCGGCCGGCCAGCAGCAGCGCGACGAACTGCTGGCGGAGCGCACCGCGAGTGCGGTCAGCACGATGTCGGGCAGCGTCGAGCAGGCGGTCAAGCACATGGGCCTGGCCTCGGTGCAGATCGCGCGCAGCGTGCAGACCCTGTCGCAGACCACCGGCACGTCGCTCGACAGGATGCAGGCCGCGGCCGAACGCATCAGCCAGGGCGCCGAGAGCTTCGCGACCGCGGGCGAACGTGTCGGCGCGGTGCTGGGCCAGACGGCGGGCATCGCGAGCCAGCTGCGCGAGGCGGCCACGCCCCTCACCGAAAGCGCCGCCGCCTTGCGCGACGGCCTGCAGGACTACCGCGACCAGCGCGACAGCGTCGGCCTGCTGGTCAGCGAGCTGCGCGGCACCGTCGAGCTGGCGCGCCGGGAAGCGAGCCTGACCGCCGACGTGCTGAGCCGCATCGAAGCCTCGACCGAGCGGCTCGGCCAGGCGCAGCACCAGTCCGACCAGTACCTCTCCGGCGTGACCCGCGTGCTCGCCGAAGCGCACCAGGCCTTCGCCGAGGCGACGCGCAAGACGCTCGCGCTGGCCAATACCGAGTTCCACGCCAAGCTCGCGACCTCGGTCGGGCTGCTGTCGTCGACCATCGTCGAGCTCGAATCCTCGCTCGGCAACGCAATGCCGCGCGCGGCGCACTGAGCGCTCCGAGCCATGCTGAACGCACGAGCCGCCGCCCGGCCCCGCCCGCGCAGCGAAGCCGAGAGCCCGTTCTGGATCTCGTTCGCGGACCTGATGACCGCGCTGATGATGCTGTTCCTGGTCGTGATGGCGGTCGCGCTGCTCGCCGTGACCAGGACTGCCGGCGAGCAGGAGCGCCGGCAGGAAGAGCATCGCCGCGACATCGAGCGCGTGCTCGATCGTTTCGCCGAGGCCGCGGCGCGGCACCAGGGCATCCGCATCGACCGCAGCCGCCAGGTGATCGACTTCGGCGACCGGGCGCGTTTCGCCTTCGGCAAGTCCACGCTGGCGCCGGAGCAGGAGAGCGTGCTGCGGCAGTTCGTGCCGGAGATCATCGCGCTCGCGAACGAGGGCATCGGCCGGCGCGTGCTGAAGCGCATCGTCGTCGAGGGCTACACCGACCCGGCCGGCTCCTACCTCAGCAACCTGAACCTGAGCCTGCAGCGCAGCCAGCGCGTGCTGTGCGCGATGTTCAACGACGGCGCCGCGAACCGGCTGACGCTCGACCAGAAGCAGAACGTGCGCGACCTGTTCCTGGTCGGCGGCTATGCCTTCAACGCGGCGCGGGACAGCGACGAAGCCAGCCGCCGCGTCGAGATGCGGCTGGAGTTCCTCGGCATCGGCGAGCAGCGCGCCGCGGCTTCGATGGCACCGGCCAATTTCGGCGAGTGCGCACTTCGATGAAGGCGCTCGACCAGCTGGCGAACCTGCTCGGCGAGCGGCCCACGCCGGCGGCCGAGCCGCCCTCGCCCGCCCATCAGCTCGACGACCTGATCGGCGCGCTGCGCCGCCGGGTCGATGCCGGCACCAGCCCGCACGAGCCGGAAGACCAGCAATGGGATGCGGTGCAGCGCTTCTGGATGACCGAGCAGGTCGACAGCCTGCGCACCGCGCGGCTGCTGTGTTTCGGCCTGGTGATGCCGCGCGGCCCGGGCGAGCCCTGCCTGCTCGAGGACGACAGGAAACTTGCCGCGGTGCTCGCCGCGGCCGATCACTGGCAGGACGAACCGCGGCGCTTCCGCCGCTGCGTGCAAGGCCTGATCCGCAGCTACTTCGCCTACGACGCGAACAGCGCCGCGGCCCGCCCGGCCGGCCGCCGCAACTGGGAGCGGCTGCGCGACTACCTGCAGGCGCGCCTGCCGCGCATCGCCGACAAGAGCGGCGAGCCGGACTGGGTGCGCACCGCGCTCGCGAACCGCCATCTGTTCGGCGATGCACCTTGCGGCCCGCATGCCGAGGCGCTGCTGCGCGGCGAGAGCGCGGCGCTCGACAGCTTGTGCGAACGTCTCGGCATCATCAAGAGCTCGTGGTTCCTGCGCGCGCTGCTGATGGCCCAGGTGGCGCTGGCGACCGCCTTCGACGATGGACGTTTCCAGCCCGTGCTGGCCGGATTGCTGGCGCTGCTCTCGCGCAACCCCGCGCTGCGCGACGGCGGCCTCGTGCTGCTGCTGGAGCGGCACGCGCGCAGCGCCCGGCCGCCGCGCCGGCAGGAGCTGATCGACGCGGCGCTGGCGGCCTTCGGCAATCCCTGGCAGCCGCGCGGCGAAGTGCGCTGGGGCGGCATCTCGGCGGCAGCGCGCGAGATGGTCGCCGGCTGGCTGAAGGCCGACCTGGTCGAACGCTTCTTCGCGCGCCTGTCGCGTGACACACGGCGCGCCGCCTTCTGGCAGCGTTATCTGAAGGCGATGAGCCGGCTGCAGGTCGTGCTCGGCCGCGATGCGCCGCAGGCCGTCGACGAACGCCGTGCGTTGCGCGAGATCGGCATCGAGATCATCGAGGCGCAAGGCTCGAACCATGCGCTGCTGATGACGATCGGGCCGCTGCTGCTGGTCGAGTTCAGCGACCGCGCCGATGCGCTCTTCGGCTACGAGACACGCAAGCCCCTGCCCTTCGACCTGGCCCAGCCGCTCGCGACGCTGGCCGGCGCGCGCAACACGCTGAAGTCCGACGCCCGCGGGCTGTGGCTGCAGCATCGCGACGGGCTGCCGAACTGGCGCTGCTGGGAAGACATGTTCGCCGCGACCCTGAAGAAGAACCACGGCATCGAGCCCGGCTCCGCGACCGTCGCCGATCGTGGCCCGCACATCGATCTGCAGGACAGCGGCTTGGGCGATTTCGAGCGCGGCCTCGATCCGCCGCCGCTGCCCTTGTCAGGCGCGCCGATGCTGGCTTCCTCCAGCGAGGACGCGCACTGGCGCACCGCCGAGGCCTTGAGCGTCGGCTACAGCCGCTCCGATCTGGCGATCTTCGCCCGTGCGCACGGGCTCACGGTGGTCGACGAAGCGAAGCCCGGCGACGGTCTGTGGGTGCATGCCGCGAAGGAAGACGCCGGCGTGCAGCGGGTGCTCGCGCACTGGGGCTTCGAGCGGGTGCCCGGCGCCGGGTGGCGGCGCTAGGCGGCGGGGCCGGGCTGGATGCGGCCATTGCCGAGGCGCCGCCTTCAGCCTTGACGCCGCCGATTGACACGCCGTTACCAAGGGACACGCGCCATTGAATCGCCATTCACGTTGTCGCCGGAAACTCCCTGCGCACGCGACCAGTGGCCGCGGATGCCGCGACTCGCGGCGAACCACCGAGACCTGAGCAGGCTCCTTCCATGCAATGAACGTGTTCGACCGACTGCGACGACCCGGAGCTTGGGCACCCGTGCTGGTTTTCTCGCTCGGCGTTGCGCTCACGGCGCTCACCGCGGCCGAACTGCATCGGTCCGAGCACGACCGCGAGGAAATGCAGCTCTCCAACGTCGCAGACGGGTTCGGTGCCTTGTTGCAGATGCACCTCGCAGGATGCGAAGCGGCGCTGCGGGCCGCCTCGATGGTCGCCAGCGACGATGTCCATCTCGACTCCCGCCTGTGGCAAGCGATGGGCCACCAGGTTCGAGTCGGTGAATTCAATGCCTGTGCGCAATCCATGTTCTATCTGGATGCCGCAGCACCCACCGAGCCTTCCCCGCCGGCAGCGCCGGAGGGCGGCTCGAACGAAACGTCGCGCGACTCGGTTCATCGGACCTTGATCACGCCCGCAGGCGCAGGAAAGGAAAGTCTCGCGCAGTTCGATCCCTGGTCGGATCCGGTCCATCGGGCTGCGATGGAAGCTGCGCGCGGACTGGGTCAGCCGCGCATGACCGCACGCGTCAGCTGGCCGGGATTCGCCCAGGACACCCATGTCGTCGTGTGGTACATGCCCGTCTACCGGCGCAATGTCGCGCTCGACTCTCCGGACGAACGGACCACTGCGTTGACCGGATTCGTCGGCATCCCCATCTCGATTCCCGGCGTGGTGGACGTGCTCATGCAGCAGTCTCCCAATGCGCAACTCGCGCTGGAGTGCCATTCCGGCGCCGGCGAACTGTTCGATCTCCCTTCGACCGGTTCCGGAGATGCCTCTGCCGGCACGCTCGTTGCCGGCAGCACCGCGCAGACACGCGAGCGCACGCTGCGGATCGGCGGACGCTGGTGGACACTGCGCGCCGGCATCGCGCCGAGGGAGGCGAGCCCGTTCGACGACATGCGTCCGAGCAGCGTGAGCATGGCGGCCGGCTTGACCCTTTCCGCGCTGCTGGCCTGGCTCACCTGGCTCCTGCTGACCCAGTCGGCGCGCGCGCACGCACTGGCGCAGCGCTACAGCCGCGACTCGCACGAACGCGAAGCCCGACTGCGCTCCGTGCTGGACGGCACGCGCGACGGCATCTTCACGCTGGACGTGGGCGGCAACATCATCGGCGCCAACCGCGGCGCGCAGCAGATTTTCGGCTACGAGGAGGCCGCTCTGCTGACGCGCCACACTTCCCTGCTGCTGCCGCCCCAGCGCGCGCAGGAGTATCGCGCGCTGTGGGTTGACTTCGTACGAGCGGCGCGCCGGAGCGGGGACGGTCACGGTCCGGTTCACGAGCTTGAACTCCGGCACCGCGACGGCCACGCCTTGTGCGTGCGAGGGAGCTTGAGCCTGGCACGTACCGACGCCGGGGAATTCGTCGTGTGGGTGGTCGGCGACCTGACTCGCGAACGCGAGATGGAACGGCAAGCGCGGGAAGCCGCGGCCCTGAACCAGGCGATCATGGACGCGGCGCCCATCGGCATCATGACGATCGGCGCGGGCTCGACCATCGCCACGGCCAACCGCGCGAGTCACGAGATGCTCGGCTACGAGCCGGGCACGCTGCCCGGCCAACCCGCCACCATCGTGAACGATCCCGATGACGCCCAGGCTCGCGATCCGCGACGCCATTTGCCGACACTGTCGGGCGGCCAATTGCTGGAAGTGGAATGCACCTATGCGAGAAAGGACGGCAGCAGATTTCCTGCCGGTGTGATCGCATTGCCCCTGTGCGATGCCGCCGGGCACTCGCTCGGTGAGCTGCGCATGATCCTGGACATCACCGAGCGCAAGCGCGCCACAGCGCGAATCGAACACATGGCGCTGCACGACAGTCTGTCGGGGCTGCCCAACCGGGTGCTCCTGCAGGACCGTGCCGAGCAGGCACTGGAGCGGGCACGGCGGCACTCGGGCGGCTTCGCCCTGGCACTGATCGACCTGGATCGCTTCAAGCAGATCAACGACACGCTGGGCCATGCGGTGGGCGACGAGGTGCTGAAGATGATCGCGCAACGGCTGACGAGTGCCGTGCGCACGTCGGACACGGTCGCGCGCATGGGGGGCGACGAATTCGCCCTGCTGCTGCCGGACATCCTGAATCCCGATCAGGCGATGGAGGTGGCGCAGAAGATTCTTGCCGCGATGGCGAACGATCTGCTGGTCGAACGCCACCGGCTGCACATCACTGCGAGCATAGGGATCGCGCTCTACCCGGCCCACGGGGCCGATCTTCCGGTATTGCTGCGCAACGCGGATGCCGCGATGTACGACGCCAAGGCCCGGGGTCGCAACGCAGTATCGATCTACGACGAACGAATGTCCAACCACGCCAGCGACAGAATCGCGCTGGAATCGGATCTGCGCGAAGCGGTGACCGGCGAGCAATTCGTGCTGCACTATCAGCCCCTGGTCGACGCGACGAGCGGGGAAGTCCGGGCGCTGGAAGCCCTGCTGCGCTGGCAGCACCCGCGGCGCGGACTCGTATCGCCGCTCGAATTCATCGCCATGGCCGAGGACACCGGACTCATCGTCCCGATCGGCGCCTGGGCGCTGCGCCGGGCCTGCGCCGATCTGGCGCATCTTCGCGATCACGGACACCCCGGTCTGCGCATGGCAGTCAACCTCTCCCCGCGGCAGTTCTCGACCGACGGGCTCCCGTCGATCGTCGGCGAAGCCCTTCGGTCGGCCGGCCTGGAGGGCTCCGCTCTGGAGCTGGAAATCACCGAGTCCGCGCTGATGAATTCATTGCAGCGCACCCAGGCTATCCTGACGACGCTCCGCTCCATCGGTGTGCGCATCGCGGTCGACGACTTCGGGACGGGCTATTCATCGCTCAGCTACCTGGCGGACTTTCCAGTCCAGACAGTCAAGGTCGACCGCAGCTTCGTGTCCCAGATCGATTCCGGCGAGGGCACGGCGCTGCTGGCCGGCGCGATCGTCGCGATGGCGCACAGCCTGGGTCTGGAGGTGGTTGCCGAAGGCGTGGAAACGCTCAATCAGCACAGGCATCTCGTGGATCTGGGATGCGAGCTATTACAAGGCTTTCGTTTCAGCAAGGCCGTTCCGCTCGAGCAACTTCCCGGCGCGATCGCGCGCGTGGAAGCCATGCCGGGCCTGCTGCCCGAGGCGCGCGTCGAGGTCTGGGCCAACTCGACCCTCTCCACGCTCCACTGAGAACCCTCACCTCCACGCCGGTTTCGGCGCGATCAACGCAGCCGTCGCCCGCTCGGGTGGCCAGACCACCTCGAACTCGCTCCCTTGCCATTGACCGACGGTCCCCGGCACCGAGGCGTTCTCGCTGCCGGCGAACCGGATCGGCCCGATGATGGTGTCGAATTCATGGTTGGCGATCTGATCGCGCAGCGCCTTTCGATCCAGCCCCACTCGGGCGACGGCCTGCTGCAGGATCTCCAGCCCGGACCAGCAGTGCCCGCTGGCCCAGCGGTCGGGTTCCTTGCCGAAGCGCTTGAGGTATGCGCCGAAGTAAGCCTTGGCTCGAGCGCTGGTCTTGGCGTTCCACGACCCCATGCCGACCACGCCCTCGGCACTCGCCTGCATCATCGTCCTGTAGAGCTGGAAGGCAGTGCCGACCGAGGTGTAGAAGAACTTCGGGTCGAAGCCCTCCTCACGCGACTGGCGGCTGGCGAGGAGGGTGTCGGGCGGGTACGTGATGCCGATGAACGCGTCCGGCTTCAATGCCTTGAACCCTCGAAGCATCGGCGCGAGATCCTTCACGCCCGGCGGATAGCTCTTGCGATCGAGCACTTGCAGCGAGGTCTTTTTCAGCGCCTGGTTCAATGCAGCCAGGTTCTCGAATCCGAACAGGTCGTCCATGTACAGGATGACAACCGTCCTGGCGCCTTTGGCGGCCAGCATGTCGAGCAGCGCACCCATCATCTTGTCGGGTTGCTGCAAGAGCGAAAAGAAGAAGGGCAGGTTCATGTCGACCAGCTTGCGCGACAGTGCGGTTGGCGCGAGCATCGGATAGCCGTAGCGGTTGGCGACCGGCGCCAGCGCGAAGGTGGCGCTGGAGCCCCAAGGGGCCAGGATGAGGTCGACCTTGTCGCCACCCATCAGCTTCTCGTAGCAGCGAGTGCAGGTTTCGATGTCGCTCTGATCGTCGACGCCGAGCAGCTCGATGGTCCGCTTCGTGCCCTTGACATCCAGTCCGCCGGCGGCATTCGTCTGCTCGGCCCACATCAGGTAGTTGGGCTCCTGGCTTTCCTGCGCGCCCGCGGCCCACGGCCCGGTGCGCGCGATCGCATAGCCGATGCGGACCGGCCTGTCGGCTCTCTGCGCGAAGGCGCGGAGGGCCATGCCGGTGGCGGCCAAGACCAATCCCTTCGTGACCTGGCGCCGAGTGGGGCGTTGAGGGACTCCAGAAAACCGGTCCGGCGACGAGCGGAGGCGACGCGGCCGGACAGCCATGCGAGGCGTCATCGTGAGGTGTAGCCCCGGCCGTCCATGCAGGCCAGGATCGCGCGCTGGAACACGCTCGCGCTGTTCATCGCGCTCGGCTGCGTCGTCGCCCAGCGATTGCACTCCTGGCGGTCGGCCTCGGTCTGCTCTGCACTCTGGCCGTTGCGCGGATAGAAGATCGGCGCGGGCTGCGCCGGCGCGACGGGCAGCGGCGGCGGCACGTCGTAATAGGTCACCGGCGGCGGGACGACGACGTATTCCGGCTGCTGGGACACGAGGTAGCCGATGCCGAGACCCAGCCCGATGCCGCCCCAGAACACGCCCGGGCCCCAGCCGCGGTGCCCGCCGCCCCAGTGGCCACCGCGGCCATGGGCATCCGCCGCGGGCACGGCGCCAAGCATCATGGCCAGCGCGACAAACACGATCGAAAGGCTGCGGGCGGCTGGTTTCATCTGACGACTCCTGGGCCAGGGCAACAATGTTGGACCCCGTGCCCCCGACGGAGTTCAGCGTCGCGTGGCACGATCACCCGAGAATACTCCGCCGCTCCTGTCCTTGCTGCCCTCGACGTCGGCCCCGCCGATGACCCGCCCATGACCTCCACGCACCGCCAGCCCGTCGATCTTCCCAAGGCCTACCGGCTGATGAACCACGGGCCGACCGTGCTCGTCAGCGCCGCGCATGCCGGCCAGCAGAACATCATGGCCGCCGCCTGGGCGATGCCGCTGGATTTCGATCCGCCGAAGGTCGCGGTCGTGCTCGACAAGAGCACCTGGACGCGCGCGCTGATCGAGGCCTCGGGCACGTTCGCGCTGAACCTGCCGACGGTCGCGCAAGTCGACCTGACGCAGGCGCTGGGCTCGAGCTCGGGGCGCGAGATCGTCGAGCACGAGGCGCGCGACAAGTTCGCCGCCTTCGGCCTGGGAAGCTTCGCCGCGAGCCTGATCGACGCGCCGCTGCTCGAAGGCTGCGTCGGCTGGCTCGAATGCCGCTTGCTGCCGGAGCCGGCGATCCAGCAGCGCTACGACCTCTTCCTCGGCGAGGTCATCGCGGCGCAGGCCGACCCGCGCGTCTTTCGCAACGGGCGCTGGACGTTCGGCGACGAGCACGACAGCCTGCGCACCATCCATCACGTGGCGGGCGGGCACTTCCTGATCACCGGCGCGGCGGTCGATGCCGGGCCGCTCGCGCGCCGCTGAATCGGGCGGGCTCCTCAGGCGGGCGCGCGGCTGAGCACGAAGTCGAACGCCAGCGTGTGATAGCGCCCGGTGGCGATCGAGGCCTTCGGCCCGGTGCCGGCCTCGTGCGCGGTGAATCCGCCGATCAGCGACGCGCGCACGCCGAACACCGTATCCGAATCGAGGTACGGGTCGCCATCGCGAAACACATGCGTGATCAGCGTCTCGCAGCCGGGCGCCTCGATCATGAAATGCACATGCGCCGGCCGCCACGGGTGGCGCCCGGTCGCGACCAGCATCGCACCCACCGGCCCGTCGGTCGGGATCGGGTAGGCCACCGGCAGCACGGTCTTGAACCAGAAGCGGCCCTGGTCGTTGGCATGCAGCGTGCCGCGGGCGCGGTGTGTTTCGAGGCCGCGGATCTGCACGTCGTAGAAGCCGTCGTCGTCGGCCTGCCAAACGTCGACGCTCGCGCCCGGCACGATGTTGCCGGCCGTGTCGTGCACCGTGCAGTCGACATACAGCGGCTCGCCCGGCGCACCCGCGCTGATGTCGTCGCCGTTGTCGTACTGCGGCGCGCCGGCGACGTGGAACGGGCCGAAGACCGTCGCCTCGGTCGCGTTCGCCGGCTTGCTGTGGTTCTGCGCGACGGTCAGCATCGAGACGCCGAGCGTGTCGGACAGCAGGATGAACTCCTGGCGCTTGTCGTCGGTGATGTGGCCGGCGGCGGTGAGGAACTCGATGCCCTTCAGCCACTCGGCTTCGCTCAGCTTCGTCTCGCGCACGAAGGCATGCAGATGCGTGACCAGCGAGGTCAGCACCTCTTTCAGCCGCGCATCGCCGCAGTTCGCGAAGCGGGCGATGACGGCTTCGGTGATGTTGTGTTCGGTGATGTTGCGCATGTCACTTCCCATCGATGGCGAGACGCCGTTGTGTCGGGAAGAGGCTCCAGCCGTAGCGCTGCTGCACCCAGCCCCAGAGCCCCTGCTTGAAGAAGATCGTGACCACGATCGCCAGCAGCCCGAGCCCGAGCAGGTACCAGGTGCCGTAGTCGCTGAAGAACTTGTTCAAGGCCCAGAAGATCAGCGCGCCGACCAGCGGCCCTTCGATGCGCCCGATGCCGCCGATCACGACCATGAAGATCGCGAAGGCCGACCAGTTGACGCTGAAGGCCGCGTCCGGCGAGATGCGCAGGTTGCCGACGAAGTACAGCGCGCCGGCCAGCCCGCAGCCGAAGGCCGCGACGACATAGACCGCGAGCTTCATGCCGCGCACGTCGATGCCCTGCGATTCGGCCGCGACTTCGTTGTCGCGGATCGCCAGCAGCGCGAGCCCGCGCTTGCTGCGCAGGAAGAGATACACCAGCGCGATCGCGGCGATCACGCAGGCCAGCGCCATCCAGAAGGTCAGGTGTTCGCGCGTCGCTTTCTCGATGCCGCGCAGCGCCGTCAGGCTGGTGCCGGAGCCGCCGCCGACGAAGCTCATGTTCGCGAACGACAGCCGCACCACCTCGGCGATGACCCAGGTGCCGATCGCGAAGTAGCCGCCCTGCAGGCGGAACGCAACGTAGGAGATCGGCACCGCGATCAGCGCCGCGGCCAGCGCGCCGAGCGGCACCGCGACGAAGGGATTGATGCCGGCGAAGTTGCCGAGCATCAGCATCAGGTAGCCGCCGAAGCCGAAGAAGGCCTGCTGGCCGATGCTGACCATGCCGCCATAGCCGGCGAGCAGGTTCCACATCATCGCGAAGATGAAGTAGCAGGCGATCTCGACGAACTCGCGCATCCAGCTCGAGGCATGCTCTTCCGGCGCCCACCACGGCAGGCTCGCGGCGGCGAGGCCGAGCAGCAGTGCGACGACGGCAGTCGCCCGGCTGCCGCGGCCGGCGCGGACGACGACATCGATGCGGCGGTGGCTCATCGCAGAGGACTCCAGTACGGCACTCATGATTCAGCCCTTCGTCTTCGGGAACAGCCCCTGCGGGCGAACGACCAGCACGACCAGGAACACGATGTGGCCGATCCAGATGCCCCAGCCGGGATCGAGCCGGAAGCCGATCTGCTGAGTGATGCCGAGCAGCAGCGCACCCGCCAGGGTGCCCCAGAACGAGCCCATGCCGCCGATGATCACCGCCTCGAAGGCGAACAGCAGCAGCAGGGGACCGTCGGCCGGCGAGACCGTGGTGCGCATGCCCTGCAGCACGCCGGCGAGCGCGATCAGCACGAAGGCGATGCCGGTGGCGAGCGCATAAAGGCGCTTCGCATCGAGTCCCATCAGCTCGGCGATCTCCTTGTCGTCGGAGACGGCGCGGAAGGCGCGGCCGAGGCGCGTGCTGCCGAAGAGCCATTGCAGCCCGGCCGTGGCACCGACTGCGAGCGCGAGGATCAGCAGCGGCAGCACGCCGACCGCGATGCCGCCGCCGAGCGACAGGCTCTGCGTGTTCAGGCCGTGCGTGTCGATCGAACGCGGGTCGGCCGAGAACAGCTCCAGCAGCAGGTTCTGGATCACGATCGCGAGGCCGAAGGTGACGACCAGCGACGGCAGCGGATCCTTGCCCAGGGTGCCATTGAGCACATAGCGCTGCAGGCCGAAGCCGAAACCGAAGGCGACCGGCAGCAGCAACGCCGCCACCGCCAGCGGCGTGATCAGGCTCGCGGGCATCGCGGGCGACAGCGCGCTCAAGCCGGCGATCGCGGCAAACGCGCCGAGGATGATGAAGTCGCCCTGTGCGGTATTGGTCAGCCGCATCACGCCGAACATCAGCGACTGGCCGAGGGCGAAAAGGCAGTAGAGGCCGCCGAGGAGAATGCCTTGGAGAAGAGTCTCGATCATGATATTCAGACTCCGAAATAGGCTTGCGAGATCTGCTCGCGGCTGAGTTCCGTCGACGCACCTTGCAGCGAAACTCGCCCCTCCTGGAAGCAGTAGATGCGCTGCGACACGCGCTGCGCCATCGAGATGTCCTGCTCGACGATCACCACCGTCATGCCTTCGCCGGTGATTGCCGGCATCGCGTCATAGATCTCCTTGATGACGATCGGCGCGAGTCCGAGACTCAATTCATCGCAGAGCAGCACCGTCGGGTTGCTCATCAGTGCGCGGCCGATCGCGACCATCTGCTGCTGGCCGCCGGAGAGCGAGGTGCCCGGCAGCTTGCGCTTCTCGTGCAGGATCGGGAAGAGCTTGTACAGACGCGGCAGGCTCCACGGCCCGCTGCGCCGCGCGAAGCCGCCCATCTGCAGGTTCTCTTCGACGCTGAGGCTGGGAAAGAGGCGCCGGCCTTCCGGCACCAAGGCCAGGCCGCGCCTGACGATCTCGCCGGGCGGCAAGCCTCCTATCGGCTGGCCATCGAAGCGGATCTGCTCCGGCTTGGCCTTGACCAGTCCGGTCAGCGACTTCAGGAAGGTGCTCTTGCCGGCGCCGTTCGCGCCGATGATCGCGACCAGTTCGCCCTGCGTCAGCTTGAAGTCGATGCCGAAGAGGGCTTGGGCGTCGCCGTAGTGGGCAGTCAATCCGGAAGTCTCCAACATCTCATGCCTCCATGCCCATGTAGACGCGCCGCACGTCGGCGTTCTCCATCACCGCGCGCGGCTCGCCTTCGGCCAGCTTCTGGCCGAAGTTGATGACGAAGAGCCGGTCGGCGATCGACAGCAGCGCGTGCACCACGTGTTCGATCCAGATCATCGTGACGCCTTGCGCCTTGATGCGCTTCAGCTCGTCGACCAGCTGCGCCGCCTCGTGCTCGGTCAGGCCGCCGGCGATCTCGTCGAGCAGCAGCAGCTTCGGGTTCGTCGCCAGCGCGCGGGCAAGTTCGAGGCGCTTGCGGTTCAGCAGGGTCAGCCCGCCGGCGGGTTTGTTCGCATGCGGCAGCAGCCCCGTCTGCGCGAGCACCGTGTGGGCGGTCTCCCAGGCCTGGTGCTCCGGCTGCCCGCCGCCGAAGCAGGCAGCGGTGACCAGGTTCTCGAACACCGTCATGTTGCCGAACGGCTGCGGCACCTGGTAGCTGCGGCCGATGCCGGCGCGGCAGCGCTGGTGCGGCTTCAGCGCGGTGATGTCCTTGCCGGCGTATTCGACCCGCCCGCCGTCACAGCGCGCATCGCCGGAGATCAGGTTGAACAAGGTCGTTTTGCCGGCGCCGTTGGGACCGAGGATGCCCAGGGTCTGGCCTTCGTCGACCGACAGCGAGACGTCGTCGGTGACCTTCAGCGCGCCGTAGGACTTGCGCACGTTGTGGAGCGTCAGGAGCGGGCCACCGCCGGGCCGCCCCAAGGTGGCCGCTCTCCCTTGGGGGGGCGACACCGCAGGCATCTTGGAGGCTGTCATGTCACAGCAGCCTCAGCTTGCCGCCGGTCGGGATGTTCGGCGCGGCCTGGTTGTCGACGATCACCAGCTCGGTCTTGTACTTCGTGCCCTTGCCCCATTGCCCGAGCACCAGCGGCGTCTTGCTGACGTTCTTGAACGGGCCCTGCCCGCCGAACTTCACCGGCCCGACGACGGTGTTCAGATTGCTCGCCGCGACCGCGTCGCGCACGTCCTTCGCACTCGTGCCCTTGCTGCGCTTCAGGGCATCGGCGGCGATTTCGAACAACGCGTGCGCGAAGCCGATCGGCTGCGTCCATTGTTTCTTCGTGCCGGATTCATAAGCCTCGGCCAGCGCCTTCGCGCTCTGCTTCGTCAGCGACGAGGTGAAGGGATGCGACGGGCTCCACCACACTTCCGTCGTCAGGCCGTCGCCCAGTTCGCCCAGCGCCTCGATCGCGCCCGGGAACAGCAAGGCCTTGCCGAGCGTGATCACCTTGGGCTTGAAGCCCTGCTGGCGCGCCTGCGTCAAGAAGGTCTTGGCATCGGGCGGGATCACCACGCCGGTGACGATCTCGACGTTGTCCTTCTTGAACGCGGCGATCTGCGCCGAGAAGTCCTGCGTGCCGTTCTGGAAGCGGCCCGGGTCGGTCAGCGTATAGCCCATCGCGGCCAGCGGCTTCGGGAAGCCCAGCTCCTTGTCGCCCCAGGCATTGCCGTCGCCGTCGTTGGGGAACAGGCCGCCGACCTTCTTGTCGGTGGCGACGCTCTTCCAGCCGTTGGTGTAGTTCGCGATCACGTCCTCGAGACCCCAGAACACGTGATAGGTGTAGGCGAAGCCTTTCGCCGGATCGCCCTTGCGGCCGAAGAACCAGGGCTGCCAGGGAACGACGCTGGAGATGCAGGGCACCTCGTTCAGCTCGCAGGCATCGCTGACCGGGTTCGCCGTCTCGGGCGTGCCGGCCGTCAGCATCAAGGCGACCTTGTCCTTCAGGATCAGGTCGTTCGCGACTTCGCCGGCGCGGTTCGGGTTGGACTGGCTGTCCTTCAGCACGATCTGCACTTCGTATTTCTTGCCGGCGATCGTCAGGCCGTCCTTGAACGCGGACTTCATCTGCTCGATGACCCACTTGTCCGCTTCGCCGAACGGCGCGAGCGGGCCGGTCTGCGGCGAGACATAGCCGATCTTCAAGGTGTCGGCAGCGAAGGCGAGCTTCGAGAGGCTCAGCGTACCGGCCGCGGCGCCCAGGCCGTGCACGAAGGTTCTGCGATTCAGCGTCATGGAGGTCTCCTGTTGTTGTGGTGGTGTCAGTCGGCGATGGGTTCGGCCCCGTCGAAGGCGCGTTGCAGCAGCGCGCGCAATGCGCTGCGCTCCAGCGGCCGCGGGTTCGGATACGGCGTGGCGACCGCGAGGTCGGCGACACGATCGAGGCCTTCGGCGGGCATGCCGATCGCGGCCAGCGAATGCGGCGCGCCGAGGCGGCGGCTCAGCTGCTGCACCGCCAGCGCGGCATCTCCTGGCGCACCGAGCGCCCGGGCGATGCGCGCCATCGCCTCGGGCGCGGCCGCGGCGTTGTAGGCCAGCGCATGCGGCAGCACGACCGTGTGCGTCTCGGCATGCGGCAGGTTGAAGCTGCCGCCGAGCGTGTGGCAGAGCTTGTGATGCAGGCCCATCGCGACCTGCCCCAGCACCGCGCCGCACAGCCAGGCGCCGTACAGCGCATCGCCGCGCGCCTCGATGTCCGCGGCATCCTGCTGCAGCGCCGGCAGCGCTCGCGCCAGGGCCCGGATGCCGTCTTCCGCCATCAGCGCGGTGATCGGGTTGCCGTCGTGTGCGTACAGGCCTTCGGCCGCGTGCGCGATCGCATTCAGCCCGCTGGCGACACTCAGCGCGAGCGGCAGGCTCACGGTCAGCTCCGGGTCGTAGATCACCGTCTTCGGCAGCACCCGCAGGTCGCGCCCGGTCTTCTTGACGCCGCCCTCGGTGAGGCCGTAGATCGGCGTCATCTCGCTGCCCGCATAAGTCGTCGGGATCGCGAGGATGGGCAGGCCGCTGTCGAGCGCGATCGCCTTGCCGAGGCCGGTGGTCGAGCCGCCGCCGATCGCGACCGCACAATCGGCGCCGAGCCGGCGTGCCTCTTCGCGCGCCTCGCGCGCCGTCTCGATCGGCACGTGCATCACCGCCTGCGGGAAGATGCCCGCCGCCTTCGGTCCCAGCATCTCGGCGATGCGCCGCGCCTGCGGCGCCTGCTCGGGCGTGCTCAGCACCAGCGCACGCTGCGCGCCGAGCAGTTCGATCTCCCGGCCGAGGGACTGCAGCGCGCCGGCGCCGAAGACGACGCGCGATGCCGGGACGTTGTAGACGAAGGGCTTCATCAGCATTCCTCAGAAAGATTTGAGGTAGTCGACCAGGCCGTGCAGATCGGCATCGGTGACCGCGTTCGGATAGAGCTTGGGCATCGCGCCCTTGGGCTCCTTGATCTGCGCTTCGATCTCGGCATCGGAGCGCCGCTCGGCGAGCTTCTTCAGGCTCACGCCGACGCCCCCGCCGCCGTTGGCGCCATGGCACAAGGCGCAGTTGCGCGCATAGACCGCCTTGGCCTTGCCGGGGTCGGACGGCGCATCCTCCGCCGCCTGCACGACCGTGAAGCCGCCGAGCAGCAGCGCAACGATTGCCGCAGTTCGCTTCACGACCCTGCCTTTCACAGCCCGAACACCACGATGCTCGGCGCACCGTTGCCGCCGAAGGTGATGCGCGAAACATTGCCCGAGGTCGCCGCGACGAACTGCTTCTCGCCCACCGAGTAGGTGATGATGCCGCCGCCCAGCGCGCCGTCGAGCTTGGTGTTCATCAACAGCTTGCCGCTGGCGCTGTCCAGCGCGAAGAAATTGCCCGCAGTGTCGCCCGAGAAGACCACGCCGCCGGCCGTCGGCGTCACCGCGGCGACGACGGGCGCCTCGGTCTGGTACTGCCACTTCAGCTTGCCGTTCTCGCCGTCGATCGCGGTGATCCAGCCGCGCGGCGCCGGGTCCTTGACCATCTCGGGGGCGCCGCCGTAGTAGAGCTGGCCGGGCGTGTACTCGTTCTTGCCGGCCTTGTGGATCGTGCACCAGTCGACCGAGCCGACCATGATCGAGCCGCTCAGCGCATCGAAGGCCGGGCCGTTCCATTCGACGCCGCCGAGCAGGCCCGGGCAGGTGAAGGCGCCCTGTGCCGTGGGCTTGTCGGCCGTCTTCTTCTGCGTCGTGACCGAGGTCTTGCTGAGCAGCTTGCGGCTGTCGCGATCGACCAGGTGCAGGTAGCCGTCCTTGCCCGCGGCGGCCACGATGTCGCGCCGGTCCTTCGTGCGATAGAGCATCGCCGGGGCCGAGAGATCGTAGTCCCACTGGTCGTTCTTGATGCCCTGGTAGTACCACTTAAGCGCACCGGTGGCGGCGTCGAGCACGACGATCGAATTGGTGTAGAGGTTGTCGCCGGGCCGGTCGGCGGGCAGGAAATCGGCCGCCGGGTTGCCGACCGGCACGAAGAGCTCGCCCGCGCGCACGTCGAGCGTGAACGAGGTCCACATGCCGCCGCCGCCGGTCTTCGCCGTGTGGGCGATCTTCCAGCTGCTGGCGCCCTTCTCCTGGCCCTGCGGGATGGTGTTGAAGCGCCAGACTTCGCGGCCGCTCTCGGCATCGAAGGCCATCATGCGGCCGCGGATGCCCCAGTCGCTGCCGGCGGTGCCGATGAAGACCAGGCCGTTCCACGCGATCGGCGCGGCCGAGAGGAACTCGCCGTACGAGGAATCGGCCGCGGTGTTGTTCCAGAGCACGGCGCCGGTCTTCGCGTCCAGCGCCAGCAAGTGACCGTCGGGCGTGCCGCGGAAGATGCGGCCGTTCAGATAGGCCGCGCCGCGGTTCACCGGGAACGGCTCGTAGCCGACCGCGGCATAGCTCGACTTCCACAGGATCTTGCAATTCGAGGGGTCGATCGCGAAGGTGTCGCGCGCGGTGGTGACGTACAGCTCGCCGTTCACCAGCAGCGGGCCGGATTGCAGCGAGCCGCCATCGGAGAGCGCGACCCGGCAGACTTCCTTCAGTCCGCCGACGTTCTTGGTGTTGATCTGGTCCAGTGACGAATAGCGCTGGCCGGCCAGGTCGTTGTTGTAGGAAGGCCATTGCGAGACCGCGGCCGCGGTGCCGCCATCGCCCGCGGCGAGCGCCGCCAGCGGGGCGAGGCAGGCACCGGCCGCCAGCGTGCCGGCGGCGCGCAGGGCCGAATGAATCAATCGCGAAGTGATCATCTTGTCTCCATGAGGCGCCCCAAACGGGGCGCGGGGTGTTGTCGGTGATTCAGGGCCGCGTGTACCAGGGCGGGATCTGCGCGTCGACGTTGACCCAGACGCTGCGCGCCTGCGTGTACTCGCGCATCGCGTCGAAGCCCATCTCGCGGCCGTAGCCGGACTGGCCGACGCCGCCGAACGGCGAGCCGGGGCTGACCCGCTTGTAGCTGTTGATCCAGACCATGCCGGCATACAGGTCGCGGGCGACCATGTGGGCGCGCTGCAGGTTCTGCGTCCACAGGCCGCTGCCCAGGCCGTAGTCGGTGCCGTTGGCGATCTCCAGCGCTTCGGCATCGTCCTTGAAGGTCAGCACCGTGACGAAAGGCCCGAAGACCTCTTCCTGCGCGACCCGGTCCTTGTAGCTGCGCGGCTTGACGATCGTCGGCTCGACGTAGCAGCCGGCCTGCAAGGCCTCGTTCGACGGCCCCTTGCCGCCGGCCAGGATCTCCCCGCCCTGCTCGCGCGCCACGTCCACGTACGAGAGCACGCGGTCGCGATGCTGGGCGCTGGTCAGCGGGCCCATCTCGGTGGTCTCGTCCATCGGGTTGCCGAGGCGGATCGACTTCGCCAGCGCCACGTACTTCTCGAGGAACTCGTCGGCGATGCGTTCCGACAGGATCAGCCGGCTGCCGGCGATGCAGGCCTGGCCCTGGTTGTGGAACATCGCCCAGGCCGAGCCGTTCACCGCGGCGGTCAGGTTCGCGTCGTCGAAAACGATGTTCGCGCCCTTGCCGCCGAGTTCGAGCTGCACCTTCTTCAGGTTGCCGGCGCTCGCCTGCACGATGCGCCGGCCGGTCGCCGTGGAGCCGGTGAAGGCGATCTTCGCGACGCCGGGATGCTCGGCCAGGTACTGGCCGGCAACCGCGCCGAGGCCCGGCACGATGTTGACCACGCCGTCCGGCATCCCCGCCTCGCTCATCAGCTCGGCGATCTTCAGCGAGCTGAGCGGCGTGATCTCGGCCGGCTTCATCACGATGCAGTTGCCGGCTGCCAGCGCAGGCGCCATCTTCCAGCTGGTGAACATCAGCGGGAAGTTCCAGGGCACGACCTGGCCGACCACGCCGAGCGGGTCGCGCAGCACGTAGTTCAGGAAGCCGGCCTCGACCGGCACCACGTTGCCTTCGAACTTGTCGGCCATGCCGCCGAAGTAGCGAAAGCACGCGGCGGTGCGCGGCACGTCGAGGCTGCGCGAGTCGCGCAAGGGGTGGCCGGTGTCCAGCGATTCGAGGCGCGCCAGTTCTTCGGCATTGGCCTCGATCAGGTCGGCCAGCTTCAGCAGGATGCGGCCCCGGTCGGCGCCCGAAAGCCGGCTCCACGCCGGGAAGGCGCGCTTCGCGGCGGCGACCGCCTTGTCGATGTCGGCCTTGCCGGCGAGCGCGACATCGGCGATCACCGAGTTGTCGTGCGGGTTCAGCGTCGCCAGCGTCTCGCCGGACTCGGCGTCGACGAAGCGCCCGTCGATGAAGAGCTGGTGGCGGATCGGCGTCTTCAGTCCGACGGCCTGTTGCAGGTCAGCGAGATTCATGGTGTCGGCCCTCAGACCTTGATCCAGGGATAGCGGGCCGTGTCCTTGCCCGCGTAGTCCGGATCGAGATAGATGAAGCAGCGCTGGATCAGCCAGTCGCGGATCTCGAACACATCGCACCAGCGGCCTGCGCCCCACTCCGGCACGCCGGCGCGCCACGGCCCATCGGCATGTTCGCCGTGGCTGGTGCCTTCGCAGACCAGCATGTCGCTGCCGGAGAAGATCCAGTTGAAGCTCTCGAAGTGATGCGTGATCGACTTGCCGCGGCTGCCGAGATCGCCGAACATCTGGCCGATCTGGTCGCGGCCCTTCGCGATGCCCCACTTCGGGAAATAGACCTGCGCGTCGGTCGCGAACAGCTCGAGGATCGAGCCGCCGGTCGACGTCACGCCGCCGTTGTCGAAGGCCTTCAGGTACTCGATCGCGACCGACTTGCGTTGTTCATCGGTCATCGTTTGACGGGTCAGTGCCATGGCTGTCTCCTGGTGAGTGGAAATGAGTCGAACTACTTCAGCGACTCGAGGTACTTGATCAACTCCGCGCGTTTCTGCGGATCGTCCTGGAAATAGATCATTCCGCTGCCGGGCGCGACCGACTGGGTGTCGCTGAGCCAGCGCTCCAGCAGCGCGTGATCCCAGGGCTTGCCCTTCAGCGCGGCGAGGAAGGGCGCGGAATAGTCGAAGCCGGCGACCGAGCCGGCCGGGCGGCCGATCAGGCCGTAGAGGTTCGGGCCCGCCCCCGGCGGCTCGCCCTTGCCGAAGGTGTGGCATTGCACGCAGGCGCTCTGCGCGAGGCGTTCGCCGATCGAGGCCTGGGCCTGCGCGCCGCCTGCCGCCAGCGCGAGCAGTGCGATGACGAGGGCCTTCATGCCGTGGCTCCCGCGCCGCCGCCGATCGCCTGCGCGGTGCGGTAGGCGAAGGCGATGATCGGGCCGAGCGTCGCGCCGCCCGCCCAGTAAGCGCCGCCGGAGGCCGAGGCCACGCAATTGCCGACGCCGTAGAGGCCGGGGATCGGCTTGTCGTTGACATCGAGCACGCGCCCGTTGGTATCGGTCTTCGGGCCGCCCTTGGTGTCCAGCGTGCCGGCGACGACCAGGGCCGCGTAGTACGGGCCGCTCTCGCTCAAGGGCCACATCGTCGGGTTCGTGCGCCCGGGTTCGTCCTTCACGTCGCCGTTGAACAGCTGCTCGACGACACGCTCGCCGCGCTGGAAGTCCAGGTCCTTGCCGGTCTTCGCGAAGCCGTTGAAGCGCGCGATCGAGGCCTTCATGTTCGGCAGGAAGTCCTCGCTGGTGCGGATGCCGCCTGTCACCGCGGCGTACTTGCGCATGCGCTCGTCGATCGCCTTGGCCAGTTCCTCGATCGTCGCGGCCTTGATCACGTGCCGGTCGTCGGTGCCCTTGGGCACGATCATGCGGCCGTACTCGGAGCTGGCGGAATGGTCCTGCGAGCGCTGGTCCCAGACGCAGACCTGCACCAGGTTCGGGTACTCGGCCTTCGCGCCGTTCCATTCGAAGAAAGTCTGCGCCAGCTCGTTGTATTGCAGCTTCTCGTTGACGGTGCGGCGGCCGTACTTGTTGACGAAGAGCATCGAGTCGCCGGCGCAGGAGAACTGGCCGGACATCGAGCCGTCCTTCGCGACCGCCTTCTCCAGCGGGATCGGGCACATCCAGGCGTGGTTCATGTTGCGCAGCTGGACGTTCAGTCCTGCCGTCAGCTTGACGAAGTCGCCTTCGTTGCTGAGCGCCGCGCAGCCGCCGTAGACCGGGCCGTTGAGAAAGTTGCGGCGCAGCTCGAGGTTGTGGGTGAAGCCGCCGGTCGCGAAGATCACCGCCTTCTTCGCCCGCAGGCGGATCGTCGTGCCCATGTCGGTCTCGGCCTCGACGCCGATCACCTTGCCGCTTTCGTCCTGCAGGATCTTCGTGACCTTGGTGCCGGTGCGGATCGCGATGCCTTCCTTGCGCGCCTGGGTCGACAGCGTGCGGATCGCGACGCGGCCGCCGTCGGACATGCTCGGGATCGCGTCGGCCGGCACCAGCACGCGGCCCTTGGCGGCCTTGTCTTCCGGCAGTTCGGCGAAGTAGTCGGGCACGTCGGGGCAGTGGCGGTACGGCAGCGCGCCCTTGGTCGCCAGCAGTTCGGTGGCGGTCGACGCGCTGTCGTAGAACGCGGAGCACATGTCGTACTCCCATTGCGTCAGGCCGAGCCGCGGGTGGTTCGCGTCGTAGGCCAGCGGCGCGCTGAGCCGGGCGACGTACTTCATGAAGTCGGGCTTCGGGTCGGCGATGCCGGCCTTCTTCATCTGCTCGTTGTTCGGCACCCAGTACCAGAAGGCGGCCTTCGAGGTCGTGCCGCCGATGCTGCCGGCCTTCTCGAGCACGACCGCGCTGTTGCCCTGCCACTTGGCGAACAGCGCCGAGGCCAGGCCGCCGCAGCCGCTGCCGCAGGCGATCACGTCGTACTCGCCGTCGAAACTCGTGGTCGCTGCGTTGGCGAGGTCGGGCTTCAGGCCCAGCGTGGTGATCGCCAGGGCTGCCGAGCCGGCGCCGGCGGACTTGATGAAGCCGCGGCGCGAGGCGGCGGCGGGTTGGTCGGCTTGAATCATGTCTCGCTCCATGTGATTTGCGGCTCGCGCCGGGCGTGAGCCGTCCCTGCCGCGGCCCCGGAGGGCGCGCAGCATGCGTGTCGTCTGGTCTCGACGCGCCGCGTCAGCGCGGCACGGGCTTTAGAACTGCACCGGAATTTCCGGCGATTCGCCCTTCTGGATCTCGTGCACCAGGGTCGGCGAGCCGTTCTCCCACACCAGCAGCATCGAGCGCTTCGGGCTGAAGCCCTGGTGGCGGCAGTAGGCGGGCATCGCGGCCATGTCGCCGGCCTTCATGATCACGCGGGCCATCGGCTTGCCGGTGTTCTTGTCGGCGCAGTTCCAGGTGATCTCGTCGGTCATCTGGAAGAACCATTCGACCCGGTCGTTGCCGTGGATGATCGGCAGCATGTGCTCTTCGGTCGTCGGGCACATGTAGCTGTACTTGACGACCGACGTGAAGCTCGGGTTCCAGGTGACCTGCGAACGCGACAGGAAGCCGAACAGACTGAAGGCATGCACCTCGTTCTCGAAGCCGGGCTCGGGATGGAGTTCGGGCTGCTCCTGCGGCACGTCGGCGAAGGCGCGGTTGACCGGGGCGCCACGCTCGTCGCTGCGCAGGTTCAGATCGCCCTTCAGGCCGACGCAGCGTGTCGCCAGCTCGCGTGCCCGGGTGATCTTCGCGGTGTTGTAGCCGTTCTTGCGGCCATAGGGCGAGCCGGTTTCCTGCGGCGCGGCGAAGGGATCGAAACCTTCGTTGGTCCAGTCGTCGAGCATCGCCTCGAAGGTCGGGCGGATCTGCTCGGTCGGGAAGTTCTCCAGGCAGTCGATGCCGGCAGCCTTCATCGTGCCGTTGTACGAACCGGCGTAGAGGTCGACCGACTTGTAGTGGTTGACGGTGCCGATCACGTCGTCGAAGTTGACCCAGCCGTAGAAGAAGCCCCACGCCACGTCGCGCATCAAGGCGCGCAGGAAGTTGCCGGCGTCCATCGTGTGGCTCATCGGGCGGCCGTCCTTCGTCTTCCACGTGATGTGGGCGAAGTATTCGTCGCGCCGGAAGTTGAAGGAGCCGATCGTGAAGTCCTTGTAGCCGAGCACGGCGTGCGGCGGCGAGGCGAGGACTTGGGCGAATTCCGAGGGTGCGTTCATAGGGGTCTCCTGAGAAAGGAAGGTGATCGAAGACGTTGGGCCGAGCGCTGGGCCGCCCCGAGCCGGCCCGCTCCCCTTGGGGGCGACGCCGAAGGCGTCTTGGGGTCGTCAGTTCGTTTGGCAGATGTCGGCCCAGCGCTCGATCGACAGGTCGCCCTTGCAGGTCTGCACGACCAGCACGCCGGGCTTGCCGTTGGCGCGGAATTGGTAGGCGGTGTTCTTGGGCAGCAAGGCTTGATGGCCGCGGCCCAGCTTCATCCAGCCCATCTTCGGGCCGCGCGGCTGGCCGTCGACCAGCACCGCGCCGTTCTTCTCGGTGTTGGCGACCTGCTGCGCTTCGTCGAGCTTGACCAGGTGCACCTCGATCTCGCCGTCCATGTCCAGCGCGAACTCGTCGTGTGCGCAGGTGTACCAGGGCGAGGTGCCTTCGGCGCGGATCGTCTCCAGCGCGTAGATCTGGTTCTGGCCGAAGACCACGCGTTCGTACGGCTTGGAATTGGCGGCGATCTCGAAGCAGTTCGAGAAGGCGTAGTGCTTGACATCATCGTCGATGATCTGGACGCCGCCCTTCTCGTAGCGGTCGATCGATCCGAACACGGTCTCGTAAGTAGCCTGGGTCATGGTGTCGTCTCCTGGTGCGAGGGTCTGGGGTTGATCGCCGAGCCGCCCCAAGCTCAACGCCTCCCCTCCCCGGGGCGGACATTGCTTGCGATGGCCTTGGGGCTCTATTTCCGAACAATGAACAAAGTCTAGGCAGCGATGATCACGAGCGGTAGAGCCGCGATCCCGAGTTGATTGTTCGGTGATCCAGGACAATCAGCGGGAAATCCCCAATCGCGAAACCGGCAAACGCGAGCTACTCGATGATCGCTTCCGGCAGTAATTTCGCCTCGATCAAGGTCACGTCCCAGGGCGGCAGCCGTGAGAAGGTCTGCGTCAGGCAGTCGAGGAAGAGCTTCAGCTTGAGCGCGCTGCGCACGGTGGTCGGATAGAAGACCGACAGCCAGAAAGAACTCAGCGGCCATTCGGGCAGGACCAGCTTCAACTCGCCGGCCATCACCGCTTCGGAGGCGACCAGGGTCGGCACGCAGACGATGCCTGCATGCTCCTGCGCGTACTCGCGCAGCAGGTGCACGCTGTTGGTCAGCAGCACCGGCTTCATCTCGATCGCGACCTGTTCCTTCGCACCGTGAAAGGCCAGCCGCTCACGCGTCGGGTAGCCGGAGTACCAGCCGACCCGATGGCCGAGCATGTCCCTCGGGTGACGCGGCGTGCCGTGCCGGCGCAGGTACTCCGGCGAGGCGCAGAACACGCGCCGCACCGGGAACAGCTTGCGCGAGATCAGCTCTTCGGAGCGCGGCGGGAAGATCTGCAGCGCGCAGTCGAAGCCCTCCTTCACCGGGTCGATCGCCGCGTCGTTGACGATCATGTCGAGCACGATCTGCGGATAGCGCGCCTGGAACTCCTGCAGCACCTTCGCGAGATGGCCGAGCACGAAGCCGGGCAAGGCGTGCACCCGCAGCCGGCCGCTCGGCGAGGTGGTGATCTCGCGCATCTGGTCGACGACTTCGTTGGTGCGGCTGACGAGATCGCTGCAGTCGCGCAGGAAGGCCTGGCCAAGTTCCGAGAGGCGGACGTTGCGGGTGTTGCGGTGGAACAGCGGCGCGCCGACGAAGGCCTCGAGCTGGTGGATGCGCGCCGTCACCACCGAACGGGAGAGCCGCATCTGGCGCGCCGCTTCGGCAAAGCTCTGGCACTCGGCGACACGCACGAAGGTGTCGATGGCGGAGAGGCGGTCCATCGCGCGGGATGGTACAGGGCGCGGCCCGCGCCCGTTGCCTCACGCCCAGCCGCCATCCACCACGAAATCCTGCGCGGTGCACATCGCACTGTCGTCCGCCGCGAGGAACAGCGCAGTGCGCGCGATGTGCTCGGCCAGCAGCGGCCGGGCGATGCACTGGCCACGCGCGATCTCGGCCCGCGCCTCGTCGTCGACCCACAGGCGCAGCTGCTTCTCGGTCATGACCCAGCCGGGCACCAGCGTGTTCACGCGGATGTTGAACGCGCCCAGGTCGCGCGCCAGGCTGCGCGTCAGCCCCTGCACCGCGGCCTTCGAGCTTGTATAGACAGGCATGCCGCCCTGCTTCAGCATCCAGCTGATCGAGCCGAAGTTGACGATGGATCCGCCGCCCGCCTGCTTCATGCCCTCGGCCACCGCCTGCGCGGCGAAGAACTGGTGCTTCAGGTTGACCGCGATGCCGGCATCCCAGTTCTCCGATGTGACGGACTCGATCGGATGGCGGCGGTCGTTCGCCGCGTTGTTCAGCAGCGCGGTGATCGGCCCGCAGTGCCGGCTCGCGCGCTCGACCGCCTCGCGCAAGGCGTTCACGTCGGTCAAGTCGGCAGCGATGAAGAGCGGCGGATAGCGCGCGCCGGAAAGCGACTCGGCCAGCGCCTCGCCGGCGGCAGCATCGATGTCGACGAAGCCGACCCGCGCGCCCTGCGCCGCGAAATGTTCGACCAACGAAGCGCCGATGCCGGTGGCGCCCCCGGTCACGAGAACACCACGGCCGGCGAGGCTGGGATAGCTGGCGAAGTGAGTCACGAGAGCCCTTGAAGTTGACCAATCGTCATCCTACGGGCCGCCGAAGCGATGATTTGGAAGGGTATTTACCGGTTCACAGCCATTAAAGTCATACTTTATCCTTTGCCAGGCTGCAGCCTGCAACAGCCCTGCCCGCCTTTTCCGGAGCCGAACCGACATGCCGAACACCCCCGCCACCGCCCGCTACCGCGGCGTCTTCCCGGTCGCGCCGACCACGTTCACCGATAGCGGCGAACTCGATCTGCAGAGCCAGAAGCGCTGCATCGATTTCATGATCGATGCCGGCTCGAACGGCCTGTGCATCCTGGCCAACTTCTCCGAGCAGTTCGTGCTGTCGGACGACGAGCGCGAGCTGCTGACGCAGACCATCCTCGAGCACGTCGCCGGCCGCGTGCCGGTGATCGTGACGACGACGCACTTCAGCAGCCGCGTCTGCGCCGAGCGCAGCCGCCGCGCGCAGGCCATGGGCGCTTCGATGGTGATGGTGATGCCGCCCTATCACGGCGCGACGATCCGCGTGCCCGAGGCGCAGACCTTCGAGTTCTTCGCGCGGCTCTCGGATGCGATCGGCATCCCCGTGATGATCCAGGATGCGCCGGTCAGCGGCACCGTGCTGTCGGCTGCCTTTCTCGCGCGCATGGCGCGCGAGATCGAGCAGGTCGCCTACTTCAAGATCGAGACGCCGGGTGCGGCCTCGAAGCTGCGCGAGCTGATCCGCCTCGGCGGCGATGCGATCGAAGGCCCGTGGGACGGCGAGGAAGCGATCACGCTGATCCCCGACTTCGACGCCGGCGCGCGCGGCGCGATGACCGGCGGCGGCTTTGCCGACGGCATCCGCAGCATCGTCGATCCGTATCTCGCCGGCGACCGCGAAGCGGCGGTCGCCGCCTACCAGCGCTGGCTGCCGCTGATCAACTACGAGAACCGCCAGTGCGGGCTGCTGGCCTGCAAGGCGCTGATGAAGGAAGGCGGTGTGATCGCGAGCGAGGCGCCGCGCCATCCCTTCCCTGCCATGCATCCGGACACGCGCGCCGGCCTGATCGAGACCGCACGGCGGCTCGACCCGCTGGTGCTGCGCTGGGGCCGCTGACATGAAGACCTTCGACAACTACATCGGCGGCGAATGGCTGCCCGGCGCGAGCGCGCTGCCGAACATCAACCCGTCCGACACCGGCGACATCATCGGCCACTACGCGCAGGCCGACGCGGCGCAGACCGAACAGGCCATCGCCGCCGCCCGCGCCGCCTTCCCCGCATGGAGCCAGAGCACGCCGCAGCAGCGTTTCGACATCCTCGACGCGGTCGGCAACGAGATCCTCGCCCGCAAGGACGAGATCGGCCGCCTGCTCTCGCGCGAGGAAGGCAAGACCCTGCCGGAAGGCATCGGCGAGACGGTGCGCGCCGCGATGATCTTCAAGTTCTTCGCCGGCGAGGCGCTGCGCGGCGGCGGCGAGCTGCTGCCCTCGGTGCGGCCCGGCGTCGGCGTCGAGATCACGCGCGAGCCGCTCGGCGTGGTCGGACTGATCACGCCCTGGAACTTCCCCATCGCGATCCCGGCATGGAAGATCGCACCGGCGCTGGCCTTCGGCAATTGCGTGGTTTTCAAGCCGGCCGAGCTGGTGCCGGGCTGCGGCTGGGCGATCGCCGAGATCCTCTCGCGCAGCACCTTGCCGAAGGGCGCGTTCAACCTCGTGATGGGTCCGGGCTCGGTCGTCGGCGCGGGCTTCGTCGCCTCGCCGCAGGTGGATGCGATCAGCTTCACCGGCTCGGTCGCGACAGGCCGGCGCATCGTGCAGGCCTGCGCCGAACGCGGCGCCAAGGTGCAATGCGAGATGGGCGGCAAGAACCCGCTGGTGGTGCTCGACGATGCCGATCTCGGCGTCGCGGTCAACGCCGCGGTGCAAAGCGCCTATTTCTCGACCGGCCAGCGCTGCACCGCGTCGAGCCGGGTCATCGTGACCGCCGGCATTCACGACCGCTTCGTCGCCGCGGTGGTCCACAAGCTCGGCATGCTGAACGTCGACCACGCACTGCAGGCCGGCACCGACATCGGCCCGGTCGTCGACGAGCGCCAGCTGGCACAGAACCTGAAGTACGTGGCGCTGGCGCAGCAGGAAGGCGGCGCCCTCGCCTTCGGCGGCGAACGGCTGGAGCGGGCGACACCCGGTTTCTACCAGCGCCCGGCGCTGATCACCGAGACCACCGGCGCGATGACGATCAACCGCGAGGAGGTCTTCGGCCCGGTCGCCAGCGTGATCCGTGCGGCCGACTATGACGAAGCGCTGGCCTTGGCCAACGACACCGAGTTCGGCCTCTCCGCCGGGATCTGCACCACCTCGCTGAAGTACGCGACGCACTTCAAGCGCCAGGCGCAGGCCGGCATGGTGATGGTCAACCTGCCGACCGCCGGCGTCGACTACCACGTGCCCTTCGGCGGCAGGAAGGATTCGAGCTACGGCCCGCGCGAACAGGGCGGTTACGCGCGCGAGTTCTACACCACCGTCAAGACGGCGTACACCTTCGCCGGTTGACTCCGAGCATGACAGCAGCCTACGCCGGGGATGCCGGCTACCGCCGCCCGCCCGAGCGCAAGAGCATGCATGCGCGGATCGTGCACGACCTGGGGCTGCGCATCGTCGCCGGCGGCCTGAAGCCGGGCGAGCGGCTGCCGAGCGAGGCCACGCTGTGCGCCGAGTACGACGTGAGCCGGCCGGTCTTGCGCGAGGCGACGCGGGTGCTGGTCGCCAAGGGGCTGGTCGTCTCGAAGCAGCGCGCCGGTGCGCTCGTGCGCGGCCGCAGCGACTGGCATCTGCTCGACCCGGACGTGCTGTACTGGCTGATCCAGAGCAAGCCGCAGCAGGATTTCGTGCAGACCTTGCTGACGGTGCGCCGCATCTTCGAGCCGGCAACCGCGGCGCTGGCAGCGCAGGTCGCGAGCCCGCAGAGCCTGCAGTCGATCGCCGAGGCCTACGGCCGCATGGAAGCGGCGAAGACGCCCGAGGAGCTGCTCGAGCCGGACCTCGCCTTCCACCGCCGCATCGCCGAGGCGACCGGCAACGACCTGATCGCCTACATCGGCAACATGCTCTCGCTCGCTCTGCGCGAGTCGATCAAGCTGAGCAGCCGCCTGCCGGACACGCATGCGCTTTCACTGCCGCGGCACAAGGCGATCCTCACCGCGTTGCAGAACCGCGACCCGCTGAGCGCACGGCAGGCAACGCTGGTGCAGCTGGACGGGACGCGCGAGGATCTATCGCAGGTGCTGCACTCGGGGATCGATCTGGCCTGAAGCGGCAGGCTTCAGCGCCCCTTTGTCGCCGTGGCGGCGAGCATCGCCAATCCGATCACGCTGTGCACCTGGGTCGTCGGGTGCATGATGTCCCAGAACAGAAACGGCGGGAGCGGCGCTGCGAGGTTGACATCGGGACAGGTCGCCGGGTTCGTGAACAGGCAGCTCGAGGCCCCAATACCCGGCTTGAGGTAATCGAGCGCGGGCGGGCTGGTCAGCACGAGGCCGCTGGCGACCAGCACCTGCCCCAGCGCGAACACGTTCACCTGCATGAATCGCGCGGCCGGATACTTGGCCGCAAGGCCTTCGATCGCCTGTTTCAGCAAGCTGTTATGCAGACGCGTCAGCTGCGTCAGCTGCGGACCCAGCCCCTTCGACACGGCGAACGGGGTCAGGCCGAGATCCGGCAAATTCGGGATGAGGAAGTCACGCGCGCCGAGGGCGTAGAGCGACTCGATCGCGAACGTGATATTGGCAATCACCGACTGCGGACTGCTCGCGATCTGCAAGGCATAGTCGTTGGACCCGGTCCAGACCGTGTACAAGGCCCTTTGCCGCGGCGTCTTCAACTTCGCGGCATCGGCGAAGAGCGAGACCTGCCCGATCAACCCCGGCACCAGAAAACCGCCCGGCGTCGGGCTCGACACACCGGAGGTCGAACCGCCGAATGCAAACGCGATCGCACCCTTCCCGTCCAACGGCGGCCCGGCGAGCGATGGCACGACGGCCGCGGCATTGTTGCGGGACAGCAGGCGCCACAAATACTCGACCGCGATCGGTCCGTTAGAGAACCGGCCCTGGTAGTAGCTCCGGTTCGGCGATACCGACGGCGGCACCGCGGGGCTGAATCCGTTCGCAGTGGTGGCAATGAAGTCGTTTCCGGTATCCGACAGGGAGTCTCCGAAGACGTAGAGCGCCTCGTAGCTCTGCAGCAACGCTGCGCTGGCGACCCCCGGTATCAGCGCAAAGCAGAGAAACCACAGGCGAACGAACAGCTTCGCGGCGATCTTCATCGGGTGCCCCAGCGTTGTGTCGAATTGTTCCTTTTGTAATCGTGTTCGCTATCGTGGGCATCCGGGTTTACGGCCATTGCGCTCAAGCCGACGCCGCTCCCCGCACCGCAATGAAATCGATCTCGACCACCCCGCCCCGCGCCAGGTGCGTGACACCCACGGTCGTGCGTGCCGGCAGCCGGTCCGCATTGAAGTAGCTCGCGTACAAGGCATTGAAGCGCGCGTAATCGCCTTCGAAATCGGTCAGGAAGATGCGTGCGCTGAGCACGTCGTCGAAGCCGAGGCCGATGCCTTGCAGCACGCGCCGCAGG